>SDBS01000553.1_pt1 | contig 36715 bp, 33 predicted proteins | sample 2277091 | NCBI WGS metagenome assembly SDBS01 (sample SAMN10404972, study PRJNA504765) | marine sediment metagenome | isolation source: marine sediment core GS10_PC15, 163 cmbsf | place: Arctic Ocean: Southern Knipovich Ridge | collected 2010
CCAGATCGTCGCCAACTCCATTCTGCTCATTGGAATACAGCTCAGCCTAGCAATCCAGCCCGCCCACCTATCGGCACGGTTGCGCCCCAATAGTGCTAGTTATTTTTGCGCGGGCCCTTAGTCTTGATCGAGCTCGATGATCGGCAGCGCTCCAGCGCCGGTGTTGTGCAGGCTCTTCCAATCGGCGAAGCCGGCCAGAGTTGAGTTCACGCTCTCGGCCGACACCGCCAGAATAGACATTTCCAGATCGGTCACCGGACGCCATTGGACGGCGCCGGATGCAACCGCCGCGCAGCGACGCGCACGGCCCGTCGCTCCACTCCATGCAGCCGCGCTGAGAGCAGCAACCTCGCGACGAACTCCATCGAGCTCCCCCTCGACGACCGGCGCGGTGAGGGCCGGCCAACCCCGCTCGAGCTGTGTCTCAAGTTCGTGAAGCGGCGATGACGCCAACGCCACCAGAAGTACGACGCGGTGGCCGGGGATAAACGGCTGCAGGACCTCGACCGATGCTTCGAAGACCTCCGCCGCCCTCCTTTTGAGAACCTCCGCCACGACCAGGGTGACGATTTCGTCACCGGCGGCGCCAAGCTCCAGACCAACCACCATTGCCGATTCTCCACCGGCCGCCGCCTCGCGCGTCCTCGGCACCGGATCAACTAGCCTGGCCGTCGATACGACCTGCGGCAGGTCCTCCGACGCCCAAAACTTGTACAGCGCGTCGGTTGCAGTCTCACCATCCTCCGTAACCACGCCGAGCGCTAGGTTTCCGGGTCTGAACAAACTGGCCGGCGACAGTTGGGTCCCTTCCGCGACGCCGAGAAAACCAGCCATCAGTCGCAACGCCCTGCGTCGCGCGCTGCCACCTTTGGCCATCACCGGCTGTTGATCATCAGCCACCCGTCCCAGGGCTGCCTCCAGCACCTCCCCCAGCTGCACGAAATCACCGGCAGGCAGCGCCAGCTCGAGCTGGGGGGGATCAGCATTCACCCAAATCCAGCCCGGTCGCTCCTGGTCATCGCGAAGCTCCCGCGCCAGCCGAGAGAGAACCGTCGCCGCCAGCTCATAGTCGAGATCCGGGACGACGACGGGCCGCATGCAGAGCGTCGCCAGCGAGGCCCCGGTCCGCTCGAGAACGGCGGCCGTCAGGCCGCTGTCAAGATGCACGATCTGCGGCGGTGCGGCAAACCGCGGTCGATAGGTTCTAGGTGGAAGCACGAGCACGATGTTGCCGGGATGCTGGGGGAGCCACTGCTCTGCCGCGGCCCGGACCTTACTGAGGGTCACGCCCTCGACTGCAAAGAGAAACTCGCGCACTGCATCGGCGCCGCCCTCGATCCACAGCTCCAGGAGAAACCGGCCCGCGTCCGGATGACGCTCGAGAAAAGCGCGCCGTTGCACCAACAGCCGACGGGCGGCGGCGTCGACCCGCTCGGGTCGTAGGCTGGGAGCCTCGGCGATACGCGCCAACCCCAGCCGCAGTCGGCGCAGGGCGATGTCCGCCATCTCGGAATCGGTGCGCGCTTCCAGCAATCCCAGGTGGTGATCGGTCCTGGTGCGAACACCCTTCAGCTCCTCACCCAGGAGCTCCGGCAAAAGACTCCAGAGGACCTCCACCGTGCTTCGAGAAGGATCCGCGGGTGGAGGCAGATGCACCTCGAGACGAATCTCGGCGTCACTCCCAGGTCTGCCGAGACGGCGCTCGAAACGCCCCTCCACGTCGGTTTTGGGGGCCGGATGCGGACGTGGGGCTGGAGGCCGGTTCGCGAGCACCCGATCCAACACACCGCGAAGCTCGGCAACCCGGGCGCCACCCACGACAACCAATACCGATGGCGCGGGGTCGTCCGCTTCCCCGGCAAGCGCAGCCTCGAGGTCGGCGATCAGGGTCAGGTTGCCGCTGGTGAGCGCCCGCGACGAATCGTTTTCGTCGTCCATCGCCGGCCACACCACCGTCGTGACATCTGCCAGCGGCTCGGCAATCACCAGGAGCTCGGTTCCGTTGCCGAGCCGTTCTGAATACAACGCCTGTGCAGCCAGCGGACGGACAACCCCCATGCCCACCATCAGGAGGCAGAGAAAACACTGTAGACAGGCGTCTTGCACCTTCATAGCGGGCGTCATGGTAGCATGCCGGCCGATGCAAACCGAACCCGAAATCGGCGCGCCATCCGTAGTTGCTATCTCCTGGACCGCAGCGATCGCGGCGTTCCCGCTGGCTCTGGTCGTAGCGATTCTCGGCCAGGGCTTGGGCGCGATGGTCGGCGGGTGCCAGTGGATCGGCACCAGTCTGCCACTCGATCGCCAGGTGTGGGCGTTGGTCAACCAGCCGGTCCTCAACTTCGCGTCACTGCCCAGCGCCGGAGGATACTGGCTGGGCTCGCTGATAGTGCCGTTGATCGTGGCCGCCACGGTCATCCCCCTGCTTCCGCGCGCGAACTCGTTGATCGTCGAGATCTCGGTGGTTCAGGTGGCATGGGGCGCAGCAGTAGTCGCGGTGGCATGGCTGCCCCTGCTCGAGAAGGGCGACGGTCACCTTGCACACTGGCTCGGCCTTCACGGCCTGTCGACACATTTTGTGTGGATGGCGCCGGTGCTTGCGGCAGGCCTCGGACTCCTGCCCGCCCTCCGACTCCTCGAGCTGGCTCGAAGGCGACAGAAGGACACCGGCCGCGCCTATCGGGTTGCCCTGGTTGTCATCCACCTCGGCGCGCCGGTCGTGGCGTGGGTCGGACTTGGGTCGTTCATCCGATCCTCGGTGCCGTTCGAAGCCGCCATTGCGATCGCCGTGCCTGTATGTGCCGCTGTTCTCCTGGCATGGTTACGCTACCCGGCGCCGTATGTGCGTCCGCTTGAGAGACCGTCGGCTTCGGGCGTTATTGCCCTTGTGATCTGTGCCATCATGGCGGCGATTCTCGTATGGATCACGGGGCGCCCTTTGCCGAATGATAAATCTGCGGGCGTTCTTTGGGGCACGCCACAGACGTACAACAACATCCGGCCGTGGATCGACCCGGTTTCGATTTCAGACTAGAACCTGAGATGAGCGATTCTCACCGGCGATCTGCACCAAGCTCTTGCGCTCTGGCCACTTGCGAAAATGCTCCGTATACCGATGGGTATGCGTCCGCTTTTCGCAAGCACCAGAACCATCAAGAGCTTGGCACATCTCTTCCGGTAGAACTGCTCATCTTAGGTAGAAATGAACGCGGTCCGAGAAACGTTATACTGATGCGCGCGACGGCGCCGGGGCGTTGCCCCGAAGAGAACGCCAACCAAAGGAAGTGACGATCATGAATGCAAAGGTCGAGCGGGCGCTGAACGAGCAGATCCACGCCGAGTTCTTCTCCTTTTACCTCTACCTGTCGGTAGCGGCGTACTTCACATCACATCACCTCGATGGTTTTTCCCACTGGATGCGAATCCAGGCTCAAGAGGAGTTCGGACACGCGATGAAGCTCTTCGACTACCTCATCGGGCGCGGAGGAACGGTGCAGCTGATGGCGCTCGACGAACCACAGAGAGTGTGGGACTCTCCGTCGGCTGCGGTCGAGGCGGTCCTCAAACACGAGCAGTTCATCAGCCAGCGCATTAACGACATCGTCGATCTGGCCAACGGCGAGAACGACCACGCGACGACGGTCATGATGCACTGGTACGTGAATGAGCAGGTTGAGGAAGAGGCTACGGCGGACACCCTCTTCCATCAGGTCAAGATGGTGGAGGAAAGCCCCCATGGTCTACTGATGATTGATCGGGAGCTCGCCGGCCGCCCGGCTGCGGCGGACGTGAGCGGTCAAGGTTGACTCGCGCAAGCGCGAGTCAAGGTATTAGGTATTAGCTGTTAGGTATGAGCTCATCGCAACTTCCTGCCGGTCGTCTGTCCCGATTCCGGATTTGGCGCCTCGGTACATTCTACTTGCCCCGACATTCAAAAAACTCCGCCGCGGTGATACTTAAAACCTAACACCTTCGACCGCGTGCTCGACCATGGCGCGTGCGACATCGATGCCTGTAGCTTCCTCGAGGCGCAGGAACCCCGGAGTCGGGTTGACCTCGAGAACGATCGGTCCGGTCGCGCTCATCAGGAGATCCACGCCGCATTGGCCAAGGCCGAGGGTCTCGGCAGCGGCCACCGCGAGGTCGGCCTCTCCGGATCGCGGCATCAAGGCCCGAGCCGATCCTCCGCGCGCAGCGTTGGATCGCCAATCACCGTCTGCGGCCTCGAGGCGTGCCGCTGCCACCACCTTCTTTCCCACCACCAGCAGACGATGACTCGTCTCTCCACCGGGCACATAGCGCTGGACCACGATTTCATCTCCCAACCTCCACAACGAGTCGAGCACCGCTTCGAGGTGGTCACGAGTGGCGCAGAGGATAACCCCAACACCCATCCGCGAGCGCCGTTGTTTGACCACGACCGGTAAACCGAGGTGGTTGACCGCAGCCTCCGACAATGCCTCGGGGTCCGCCCCGGCAACCATCGCTGGAATCGGCAACCCGGCAGCGCCGAGGCGACGCGCGGTGGCCCAGTGGTCGCGCCCGATTCGGATTGCGGCGGGGGGATTGGGGGTCGTCGCGCCACGATCGAGGATGGCCTCGAGAATCGCCAACAGACTCTCGGGTCGCCAGTTGCCCACTCGCGCCAGAACGACCTCCGGCGCCGGCTCGAGCGCGTCGCCGCCCACCGGACTCAGGCGGCTATTCTCCAGGAGAGCGGAAATGGTGGTGGCATCGACCACCGAAACCTCCACGCCCAGCTCGGACCCGGCCTCCGAGAGTCGGATGTTTGTGCGCAGCCCGGGGCGGGCCGAAAGTACGAGGAGTCGCATCGGGACATGGTACCTCGAAATACCAGTGTGCCCCGCCATAATTGGTGTGAAGTATCGAGGGCGCCGAGGCGCCTTCCTGCCTGCACTTCGCGACCGATACATACCTTTCGTATGTTGAGGAAGCGAAGTGCAGGCAGGAAGGATGCATCGGCGGCCGAATATCACTCCGATTGTGGCGGGGTACACTTAGGTGTGATCCAGGGAACGTTCGACCGTCTCCATTTCGGAGATCTTCTTCAGTGGCTCCAGATGGGTGGGGTCAGCGGTCGGTTGACGCTCACGGACGCTCGTGGTGAACGTCGCCTGGATTTCTCTGAAGGCCGGATCTGCTTTGCGTCCTCCACCCTGCCGGAGGAGCGCCTCGCCACCTGGCTGGCTCACCGGCGCCTCGCCTCGACCGACGACCTCCGCAGGATCCTCGCCGCGTCGATGCTTCGCCGCGCATACTTCACCGATCTGCTGATCGCCAAAGGGGGCGTAACCGAGGAGGACCTCCGCATCAGCCTCACCGAGTTGGCCGAAACCATCACCAGCCACATCCTCGTTTCCCAGCAAATGGAGTTCGTTTTCGAACCCGATCACGTGGTGGTCGATATCCTCGGTCTCAGCCTCGACGTTGAGCCCAGCCACCTATTGCTGGCGGCCGCCCGCCTCACCGACGAGGACGAGATCGGCGAGGACGACGAGGGTTCCAAGAACCTGGTGTTCACCGGAGAAGCCTTCGAGAGCCTGTTTTGGGAATTGGCTCGCGACGGGATCACCGGGGGTGACCGGGTGGACGGTGAGCGGATGAGCGAGCTGCACGACCTGGTCCGGGACATCGTCGGCACCCTGGCACAGTGGCTGACTTCGGGTCCGGGTTTGATCCCCTCGCCATCCGGCCAGATCGAGGGTTTGGCAAAAAACGTACTCGGTGGAGAAGCCGTCTGCCTCTTCGGCCTCCCTCACGCCGTGTGGAACCAAATGGTCCTCGCCTGTACCGTCCACAGCGGCGACGACTGGGGACCGCAGACCCTCGGCACGCTCGAGGAGATCGCCGCGGCGCTCGATCTATGGGAAGAGATGACGGGCAGCGAGCACCTCCGCAGGCCGGACGCCGGACCGCTGGACGACTTCATCGGCCGGGGAGTCTCCACGTGGTCGCGGGCGGCCGCCGCGGCCGCTCCACACCTGGGCGTCGATCCGGCGACCGCGTCGCTTGGAGCTCATCTCACAGCGGTTCCCACCGACTTGATTCTGTGGGTGTTGACAACCCTGCCGGTTCCGCATCAGGGTCTGCGAAAAGCGCTGTTGGTGGAGCTCCCACGTCGTGTCGGATCGCGGTTGGCCCATCTGGCAGATTTTCCGGCTGTGTTCCGCGAGGTCTTGGATCCGCGAAACCCCACGCCACTCGGCGCCTGTCTCCACCTTGGACGCGAATGTCTTCCGTCCGCCTCGACCTGGCCAGTGACGATCCCCGACGACGGTGAATCCATGCTTGAGATCGCCTCGGCATCGGTCCTCGCCCTCGCCGCCGAAGCCGCCCGCGAGGTTGTGGAGGCGGCGGACAGCGAGATCGTCACTGCAAGTTGATTGAAAAAAGGGAGCGGGGGGTAGGAACGAATGAGTTTTGAGTGTTGAGTTATGAGTTTTGAGTTACTCGCGCCCTGCGGGCGCGGTGACGCACCACCACCAGCGCGTGGCCTCATAGCCTCCTCCTTCGGATGAGGCCTGAGCTCACTCCGCTGCCGGCGGCGGGTACCCATCCACCCCCGCCTGGACGCCGGGTGAGTGAGGGATAACTCAAAACTCAAAACTGAGAACTCAAAACTCGGCGGTGAGGTGGGTGGGTGGGTGGAAATTCCGAATTCCGAATTCCGCCGATCTAAGCTCATCCTTCGGTCTGCGGGATCGCCATGACGACCTCGGTGCCTTCGGTCGGGTTGCTGGTGATGGTGATCGACCCGCCATGGTTCTCCATCACCCTTTTGGCGATCGCGAGACCGAGGCCGATGCCGTGGCGTTTGCCTGCGCGCGAGTCGTCGCCCTGGTAAAAAGCTTCACACACTCGGGGAAGATCCTCTTCGGAGATCCCATGACCGGTGTCGGCCACACGAAGATGCAGCCAGGGCTCCTCACCACGCACGACTCGACGAACCTCGAGCTTGACGTCTCCTCCCGGATGACTGAACTCGATGCCGTTCTTGATCACCGCCCGCAGCGCCGCTTCGGTGCTTTCCGGTTCGCAAGAGATGGACTCGAACCCACTGGGGATGAGAACGTGCACTGTGACCTGTCGTTCCTCGGCGAGATCCTGCAGTGGAGCGATGGCCTTACGGAAAAGGTCCTGAGCGGGCACCGCACTGGGTTTCAGATCGCGTGCACCAGCGCTGAGAACCGAAGCCTGAAAAATACTCTGATTGATTTCGAGGAGTTTTTTCGCTTCATCGTGAATGATGGTCACCAGACGGTCGGTCTTTTCTGCCGGCGCCTCCTTTTCGCGCTGGAGGATCTTCGCCGCCGTGAACAAGGATGTGACTGGTGTGCGGAGATCGAGAGAGAGGCGGTTGATGAGCTCGTTCTTTACCCCGTCGAGGGCCTCGAGCTCGCGGTAGGCGCCGTCGAGGAGAGAGTTTTTTTCTGCCAAATCATTGGTGAGACGGCGTGACTCGGCAAGGGTCCTGCGCAACTCCGCAGTGCGTTCTTCGACCTGTGTTTCGAGGCCCTTGCTAACCTCCTGCATCTGTTTCCAGGCGATAGCGTTGGCGTAGCCCATGGCCGCAGTGGAGGCGAGAACCGTCGCAAGCTGCAAATCATTCTCGTCGAGGATGGCGCGGTCGTTGTCGCCATATGCGGTGAGCAATCCAACGACCTTGTCCTGAGTCACCAGTGGAATCGCCACCGCCGAAGCGAATCCCGACTCTTCCACCACCGACAACAACAGGCTCTCCTCGTCGTCGTCGTTCCCCGAAGCCACGAGCTCCGGATTCTTGGCATCGAGGAGGACGGCCGCGGTGGACCGTCCCGTTTCGTCGACCGAGGTCAGGAGGGGGTCTTTCTTGAAACCGTGGACCACCGCCTCGCGCAACAATCCCGAACCGGGAACGATCAGCACCGCTGCCCCTTGCACCTGGAGCAGACGGATGGCATTGGTGATGAGGAGGCGCAGGACCTTTGCAGGATCGCGCTCGTTGCTCACCGCCGCTCCAAAGTCCGAGATTCTGCCCATCACCCGCACCTTGCGCTGGAGCTGACGGCTGAGATTGTCGAGACGGATATTGAGGTCGGTCATCGTGACATTGGCCCGGACGGCCTCCGCGACCAGCATCTCCTCGCTCATGACCTCACTCGCGTCAATATCCTGCGAGGGTGAGATGACCTCGACATCATCCGCGGGCGGTGGTTCCGCCCCCTGCTTCATGAACGGTTGGATCGCGGTGCGCATCTGCTGCTGGAGGCGCTCGACAGCCTGGGGATTGGTGCCGACTCCGAGCTTGTCGGCAACCGCCGCCAATGTCCGCTCCGCAATCGCTGAGAAGGCGTCGAGCACACCGTCACCGGTAATCGCCACCGTTTCAAAGGCGGGACGCCGCTCTTTGTTGAGGGCGGCGTCCATCTCTTCCACGGTCTGGATGTCTCCGAGATCTCTCTTGTTGTACAGCAGGACAACCGGCACAGTCTCCCGATCGAGACCGTTGGCGGCTAGGTTCTGCCAGAGGTTTTCAAGCGACTCGACGTTCGCGTCTTTCTGGTGCACCTGCGAGTCGGCTACGAACACGACGCCGTCCACGCCCGCCAAGACCGCGCGCCGGGTGGCATCGTACTGCACTTGCCCGGGAACGGTGTAGAGCTGCAGGGTGAGTCGAAAGCCGCGAATCCTCCCCAAATTCAACGACAGGAGATCAAAAAACAGGGTTCGGTCCGAGGCCGTGTTGAGGGAGTACAGCTTGGTTCGTCGCTCGGGATCGGTGACGCGGTGAATATGCCGGAGGCAGGTGGTCTTTCCTCCGACTGCAGGTCCATAGTAGACGACCTTGATCTTGATCTGGCGGTATTGGTTGTCGAACTGAACCATGAACCTCCCGCAGAGCCCGTCTCAGCCGTCGCGCGACCGATGCCGCAGGTTCTGAAGACCCATTATGGATCGTACCGGTCCGTAGATCCAGCGGTCAGTCCGCACTTTTCACCGGGTTTCGTGACGAGGATGGCGAGGTGCAGCGCCCAGTGGGGTTTTCGATCTGAGGGGCGCGGAGTCGTACTTGACAGTGCGTCGAGCACCCCGAAGTGAGAAAACACCGCTGAGTGCGGTGCATCGCCGACCGCAGCAGGAAGGTGCCTCGGCGCCCTCGATACTACACACCAATTATGGCGGGCCACACTAGGGAGACGACCCCCCGCGAACCGGCGATCGGGTCGCACGGGTGTCCATCGCAATGTGGACGCCGACCGGAGGAGGAGCGGGTCTGCCGGCGGTCTTTCGCGACTCCTTCGCCACCGTGACGCCGACGGTTGAGGCCTCGGCGAAGAAGAAGCTCGCGTCTCCCGTTTCCTGATTGATCACCGTTGCATAGGGAAAAATGAGGGAATCCGCCGGACCCGACTCGAGGTAGAACACCAGGGTGCCGCCGGTCACCGTCGCTGGGAGGCGGTGCTGAGTGTGGCCGAATGGCGGCACATCGAAGTAATCGCTGGTAACGATGGCGCCGCCCGAATCCTGCACGTCGAGGCGAACCGTGGTCCACTCGGGGGTCCACGAACCGACGCCGACGTTGCAGCGGAAGTGCTGGCCGTCGGCGAGAATCCCGGCCGCGTAGGCGAGCGTCGACCAATCGGCTGCGCGCTCTACGCCTACTCCGGGTACGGTCAGCCCGTACTCTCCGTCTCCCCCGTCCTCTTCCGGGGTGTAGGTTCGAGATGTCACGAGCAGATGGCAGGTTTCGATGGGATCACACGCCAGCGCGGGATCGGCGTATGCCAGCAGCGCCGCAGTGCCATCGAGGTCGAAGACCTCCGGCCCCAGAACATCCCACAGGTTGACCGTCTCCCACGGATACAGGGTGAAGCTGATGGTCGGCACGTCCGAGTTGACCACGTTGCTGGGCAGTGCCTGCACGACTACCGGGAGGTCGTACTCGTGGGGGTTGTGGAGAGAAAGATCGGTCATCCAGAAGGTGCCTCGATCGCCGCGATTGTGGGCCGCTGCGGGGATCATCCAATCCGCAGATAGCTGCGCCGCGGCCGTCGTCGGTAGGATGGCAGCTACAATGGCCATGATCGAGGCTCGGATCTTCGAAGAGAACATGGTCACCTCCGCCCAATCCATGCGCAAGGATCGTGCCATAGTTCTCGTCGATACCGGTCTCTAAAACATCACCACATCCACCTCGGCTGTCCTCTGGGGGTGACGCACGTGGGACTATACTCTGTAAGGAGGAGTGAACTCTGAGAATCTCCGGAGTCTTTTTCATCGGCATCCTGATTGCGGTCGCGTTCTACCTCTATCTCGGCGCCAGCGACGCGACCTCCAGTCTCGACGCCGTCGCCACGGTCGCCTCGACCCTGCGCGAGACCGATGTTGACGGCAACACCCTCGATCGTCGGACGGCGAGCGAGATCATCTCCGCCATGGAGGTTCTCCTGGCCGAACCGGAGACAATCTCCGATCACCTTGCCGAGCTCAAGATATTCGCCGCGACCGCGGCGTCATGGGCCGAGGCGGCGCCCACGCCAAGCGCCGATCTCCACGTGGCAGTGGCCATCCGCCGCGCCGTCGGCGAGCTCCGCGGGTATGCGCTGACGCCGTCGGATGTCCGCCTCATGAGAACTCGCCGTCTGCTTGCAGCGGCGCGTTCGTCTCTCGACGGTGTCGGTAGCGGCGGTGTCTCGGGGGACGGGCCGGGGCTCGCCGTCGGAGCGGTTCGGGACCGGATCGACAACCTCCAGCAGTCCCACCAGGAGCGCCTCCAGGAGATCGACGAGGAGCTCAGGAACTAGGAGCCTGTAGGAAATAGAATAAGCGGTGTCTTTCGGACGCCATCAATCCCCTACAGGCTCAATCCTGAGATCCTCCACGAGCGCAGGAGCAATGTTGGTGGATCGAACAGCCCCCGCACCCAGTTGCTGTAGTTCCCTGGCCACCACTGCCAGCCACCGTTGGACCGCAGGCGTGCGTTCGACCGCAGCCAGACGCCACAGACGCACAGAGGTGTCGCCGTGGTTCAGGGACACGAGAGCAACCGGATGAAGGGGCCGGGAGTGCTCGATGACGACACCCTCGATGAGCATCGCCCCACCGTCGGCCCGCAGCCACAGATCCTCCGCCTTGAGCACCGCCGCACCCCATTTCACGGCGTCCTTCGGCATGCGCTCGACAACGAGATCGAAATCCACCTCATCTCGAAGCACGAGGTGCGGCATCAGTCGGCCACTCCCACTACACCGACAAAGGAAAATACAACCCGCCGCCGCCGTGGTCGCAGATCGCACTCCACGACAACGATCTGCTGCCAGGTGCCGAGAACGCATCGCCCCGCAGACACCGGCACCGTCAACGATGGTCCGAGGAGCGCCGCTCTCAGGTGGGAAAATCCATTGCCGTCCCCCCACCGCTGATCGTGGTGATAGGGACGATCGGATGGGGCGATGCTCTCGAGCGCCTCGCCCAAATCCCGAACCGCGCCGGGCTCGAACTCAATGGTCGTGACAGCGGCTGTCGATCCGGGCACGAAGATCGTCACCTGACCGTCGGCGGCCGCAACCGATCGCAGCCATGAGATCACCTTTTCGGTGAGGTCGTAAACGTGTCCATGCCCCTCGCTCGCGAGCTCGATCTCATGATGTTGAACCTGCATGTTCGCAGTATAACTCGCATCAGATCCCAGCCTCCAGACCCCCCCACGACCAAGATTCAAGATGCAGGATCGATCTTGTATCTTGCATCTTGCATCCTGCATCCTGCCCCCCCGCCTCTGCTACCATACCCGCCGTGCATATGGGGGGCATATTGACCGCCGCTGTCGAAGCGCTGTTTCCGGGTCTCTGTCCACATTGCGAGCAGCCATTGCCGGGAGGAAGCCGGGGCCTGTGCGACGCGTGTTGGGCCTCATTGGTGCCTCGCGTCGGGAGCGCCTGTCCTCGATGCGGAGTCCCCGCAGATGATCCTTCCGACGCCTGCTTGGGCTGTCTGCGGTCAGCCCCGCCGCAACGGGCGACGGTGGTGTGGGGTGAGCACGACGGCGTGCTCCGAACTGCGATCCTTTCGCTGAAGCACCATCGGCGCGATGATCTCGCCCAACCACTGGGTTTCCGCCTCGCGGCGGCGGTCGCGCCGGCGAGTTGGGCGCCATCGATCGACGCCATCTGCAGCGTGCCGTCCCACCCCCTTCGGCGTTTTCGCCGCCCCTGGGCGGCGGCGGACCTGTTAGCTACCTCGGTGGGTCGCCGTCTCGACAAGCCGGTGGTGAAGCTGCTGCGCCGTCACGGGCTTCACCGGCAGGCGGGCCATTCCCGCGTCCGTCGTCTCGAGCTTCCACGTCGAAGCTTCTCCACTTCTCGCCGCGCTCGCGGCCTCACGATCCTTTTGATAGACGATGTCACCACCACCGGGTCAACCATCAGACGGGCCAGCGAGGCGCTCCTACGCGCCGGCGCCGAGGCCGTGTACTGCGCCGTCCTTGCACACGCCCCCGATTCGAGGAGAATTTCATGAGCTTTTTCGACGCCCTCGTTAAACACGGAATGCCGTGGGTTCCAAAGGCGATCGTCAGCCGCGTCGCAAGCCGTTACGTGGCCGGTGAGAGCATCGACGATGCCGTCCGCACCCTTCGCGAGATGAACGGGGAGGGCGCGATGGGCACGGTCGACGTCCTCGGCGAGGAGGTTCGGGAGCGGTCCAAGACCGAGAGGGCCGTGTCCCAGTACCTGAACCTTCTCGACCGTATCGAGACTGAGGGTCTCAACGCCAACATCTCGATCAAACCGACAATGCTCGGGCTCAAGATCGACGAGGATTTGTGCGCCGACAACGTGAGTACTGTCGTCGACCGCGCGGCTGAGCTCGGCACTTTCGTCCGCATCGACATGGAGGATCACACCTGTACCGACGCCACCCTGCGTCTGTATCGGCGGATCCACGAAGCCCACCCGATCGCAGTGGGTGTCGTGCTGCAGTCATATCTCCACCGCACCACGGCCGATGTCGCCGACCTCCTTCCCCTGAGCCCGAACATCAGGATGTGCAAGGGGATCTATCGCGAACCCCGGGCCATCGCGTGGGAGGATTTCGAGACCATCCGCGCCAACTTCATCTACAACATGGAGAAGCTCCTTGCTGAAGGTGCGTATGTCGGCATCGCGACCCATGATCCGCATCTGGTGTGGGCCGGCATGGCCGCGGTCGACCGATTGCAAATCGATCGTGATCGCTATGAGTTCCAGATGTTGCTCGGGGTCGATCCGGAGCTCCGCAGCATCATTCTCTCGGCCGGGCATCGGCTTCGAGTGTACGTGCCGTACGGGCGTGACTGGTACTCGTACTCGATGCGCCGGTTGCGTGAAAACCCCACGATCGCCCACCACGTAGTGCGTGCGATGCTGGCCCGCTGAACTGGGCTCTGTGAAAACCGGCATCATCTATTGCTACCTGGCATTCGGTCGCCGACAGCCTTCACCTCCCCCCTGACCCGCATTGAGACCAGCCGAGAAAGGGAGTATGCTGCAGCTGCGCGCTCCTGCGCGATGGAGGCGAGAGATGCGTCTATTCGAAAGAAAATACGTGGTATTCGCCATTTCCCTGCTGGCCGCTGCCAGCCTGGCGCACGCCGGCGCCCAGGCGCGGATCCAGGGAACGGTTATCGACAGCAAGGGCAACCCCATCCCAGATGCGGTGATCACCATCACGGGTGACCCGTCGCACGAGGTGTTCGCGTTCGAGAAGATCGTCGAGGTCGACAAGAAAGGAAAATTCAGGGTCCTCATCCTCGATGCTACCCGATACTATCTCTTTCACGTCGAAGCCGAGGGCTATCAGCCCCACGAGCGGCCCTTCAAGGTCGGCGCGGGCTCCAGGGATAATGAGTTCGAGTTCCAGCTCAGGAGCCTCGCCGAGGCCACCGCCGCGGGCGAGATCGCGCTCCGCGAGCAACCCGGATACAAGGAGTTCGACGAGGCCATGAAGCTCCTTGACGCCGGAGATACCGAGGGAGCGCGGGCAAAACTCAAAGAGGCGATTACGGCCAAGCCCGACCTGCTGCCGGCACTCGCAGGTCTTGCCGAGCTCAACTATGGCGCGGGAGATATGGAAGGGGCTTTGGCGGCAGCGCGCAGGTGTATCGAGGAAGACGACGAATCCCTTCAATGCGTTGCCATCGCTGTTAACGCGAGTCAGGCGCTCGGCGACATGGAGACGCACGCGATCTACATGGCCCAGTACGAGGCGCTCAACCCCGAGGATCCCACCATCCTCTTCAATCAGGCGGCCGCGTTCCTCAACAAGATGGACGATGGTGGAGCCCTCCCCCTGCTCGAGAAATGCCTGGACGCGGACCCGGACTTTCCCCAATGCAACTTCGAGTACGGGATGCTGCTCCTTCGTTCGGGTGATATGGAGGGGGCAAAGGCTCACCTCGAAAAGTACCTCGAGGTCGTTCCCGACGGACCCGATGCCGCGACCGCGCAGGAAACCATCAAGTACCTGTAGTGGACACCCTTTGCATCGGCGTTGCCGGCGGAACAGGCTCAGGCAAGACGACGGTTGCCAATGAGATCCTTCGCAGGGTCGGACGCGAGCGCATTGTCACGGTCAACCAGGATCGGTACTACCACGACCTCGCCCATCTCGACGAAGCACAGCGTATCCACCACAATTTCGACCATCCGGATGCTGTCGAGGAATCGCTCCTGGTCGAGACACTCGAGCTGCTCAAGGCCGGCAAACCTGCGGAGCTCCCAATTTACGATTTCTCCAGCCACGTTCGCACCTCACAGACCGAACGGGTCGAGGCGCGACCGGTCATCCTGCTCGAAGGCATTCTGATCCTCGCCATTCCGGAATTGCGCGACCTCCTCGATATCAAGATCTTCGTTGATACCGATTCCGACCTGCGCTTCATCCGCCGTCTGAACCGGGATATTGCGGAACGCGGGCGCTCGGTGGACAATGTCGTGGAGCAGTACCAGGCTACCGTGCGGCCGATGCACCTCGAGTTCGTGGAGCCGTCGAAGCGCTGGGCCGACGTCATCATCCCCGAAGGCGGATTCAACACCGTCGCCCTCGATCTGGTGATCAGCCGGATCCTGCAGATGCTTCAAACAGTGAACTGAACCCGGTGAGACGTGCGGGCTAGCGTGATGCAGGCGGGCGGCGGCGACGACGGGTGCGCAGCTCTTCTTCCTTGAAAATGAACTTGATGGAGTGCTTGAAAAGCAGGAGGTTCGGTGCGTCGACTCGGTTGAGCTTGAGACAGTTCTTGTCGTACCATTCGATCCAACCCTTGAGCTCGGTCCCATCGGTGAGGACCACCACCATCGCGGTGCGGTTCTGCATCTGCTTGAGGTAGTAAAAGCTCTCGGCGTTTGTCTGCTCGGCGGGCACCTGCTTGCGGCGGCCTGTGGATCGAGTTGGGAATTTCTCCATCATCTCGTTCATCGACGGTCGAATCAGCTTTCGATCGGACATGATGCTCTCCTCACGCCCCATGCTGTGCGGCGAAGGGTTTCCGGAAGCATGAAGTCGGCAGGGTCTGGGATCAATCTAGCAGATCTCGGCCGGCGTGTCTCCCTCGACCGAGCCGGAGACTCCGGTTGATCAGCGCCGGCCGCGCGGCTGCTCGGGGTACTGGTCGACCTCGTGCGAAAGACAACACATGAGACGACCGCAGAGCCCCGAGATCTTGGTCGGGTTGAGGCTCAGATTCTGACGTTTGGCCATGCGCACCGTCACCGAGTGGAATCGGTTCATGAAGGTCGTGCAGCACAGACACCGCCCGCAGGGACCGAGGCCGCCGCACATCCGGGCGCCGTCGCGCACACCCAGAGACCGCATTTCGATCCGCCGCTGGTAGCGCTTTCCGAGATCCCGCTGCAACGGCCGGTAGTCGACCCTCTTTTCGGCCGAGAAGTAAATGACCGCCTTGCGCCCGGACAGGGGCAGACGCACCTTGAAAGGATGGAGCTCGAGCCCGAGCTCACGAGTCCGCCGCCGGAGATACTGCTCGATCTCACGCTCGAGATGGCCGGTATCCTCATGTCTCTTCTCGTCCGCCGGCGTGGCTCGGCGGACGATCCGCGCCGACGTTTTCCGAGGTTTTTTGAACGCCGGCGGCGCGAATACCGTCACCCTGCCGAGAAACTTACCGTCCGGGGTGTCGACGACGATCGCTTCACCATGCTCGAGCTCGAGTATTCCGGCCCGGCAGGACATCGGTGGAAGATCGGGATCCACCAACACCGGCACCCAGTCTTCGGTCTTGGACGGAACCGTGCATTGAACCAAAGCAGCTGTCACTGGGCGTCCTCTCCACCGAGCGCGGCCGTGACCTGCCGGTCACCGGCAAGGACCTTCTCTTCACCTTCGGACCGCAGCGCCTCGAGGGATTCTCGAACGTCCGGCCGATCGCCGGCCACGATCTGGGCAGCAAAAATCGCGGCGTTGTACGCCCCTGCCCGACCCACGGCGAAGGTCGCCACCGGGATTCCGGCCGGCATCTGGACGGTCGACAGCAGGGCGTCGACTCCGTCGAGCACCCCTCCGGGCAACGGCACTCCAAGCACCGGCCGTGTGGTCTGGGCCGCCACTACGCCGGCAAGATGGGCGGCCATGCCTGCGGCGCATATGAATGCTCGGCACCCGGCGGCCTCGGCGGATTGTACGAGCGCGGCCGTTCGCACCGGGGTTCGGTGGGCGGATGACACGTGCACATCGAAGGTGATCCCGAGCCTCCGCAGGACGTCGACCGCCTCCTGGAGAAACCGCCAGTCGCTGGCCGAGCCCATCAGTATCACGACCTCAGGATCAGCCATCCGACGTTCCGAGCATTTCGAGGGTGTCGCGACCGATGTCTCCTCGGTGCCACATGCCGTCGAAATGGATCTTTCCCACCCCTTGGTAGGCCGTAGCGAGAGCCTCGTCGAGCGTCGCTCCGCGACCGCAGACCGACAGCACCCGCCCGCCGGAGGTCACGAGATGTCCGTCGAGGAGACGGGTTCCGCCGTGATATACGGTAACGCCCGCAAGCGCCATGGCGTCGTCGGTCCCCGTGATCTCGTCTCCCTTGCGGGGGATTCCAGGGTAGTTTTCTGCGGCCATCACGACACAGGCGACTGCTTCCTTTCGCCATCTCATGTTCTGGACCTCGAGCACGCCGGCGGCGGCGTCGCGGGCAATGGCCGCGAAATTGTCGTCCAGACGCAGGAAGATCGCCTGCGTTTCAGGGTCTCCGAAACGGCAGTTGAACTCCATGACCTTTGGTCCTTCGGTGGTCATCATCAGACCTGCGTAAAGCACCCCTCGGAACTCACGCCCCTCCTCGGCCATGCCGGCAATCGTCGGCCGCACCACGCTGTCGAGGATGATGCGGCTGGTTCCAGGGGGGATCACGAGCGCAGGCGAGTGGGCCCCCATTCCGCCGGTGTTGGGGCCGGTGTTGCCCTCCCCGGCCCGCTTGTAGTCGTGGGAGGTGGCGATGGGTACCACCCTCGTGCCGTCGCTGATGACCATGTACGAGACCTCGTCACCCTCGAGGCACTCCTCCACCAGAACCCGATCCGCGGCGTCGCCAAACCGCCGCTGTTCATAGAACGTATCGAGCGCCTGTTCGAGGTCGTCCTCAGTGCGGACGATGAGCACGCCCTTGCCGGCTGCGAGCCCATCCGCCTTGAAGACAACCGGCAACCCGAAACGGCGCGCCGCAACCACCGCCTCGTCCCGTGATCGGACGACCTCGGCCCTGGCGGTCGGGATGCCGTGACGCTGACAGAACTCCTTGGCGAAAACTTTGCTCGCCTCGAGCTCGGCGGCGGCGCGATGGGGGCCGAAGAGGCGCAGTCCACGGCGGTCGAACTCGTCTCCTATCCCCATCGCCAAGGGAAGCTCCGGCCCGACGATGGTGAGGTCGATGCGAAGATCCGCCGCAGCCTCGGCGACCGAGGGAAGGTCGTCTGCGGCCACCGGAAGGAGATCGGCTGCTTGGGCGATCCCTGGATTACCCGGAGCGGCGAAGACCTCACTTACCCCTCGGGACCGCCGCAACGCGTGGACCAGGGCGTGCTCACGAGCGCCGGAACCGAGAACGAAGACCCGCATCGACTATCCCTTCGCCTGCAGAAGACTCAGCAGGCTCGTGTTCACGACGTCTCCGGCCGAGCAACCTCGGCTGAGATCGTTCGCCGGTTTGGCAAGCCCCTGCATGAGCGGACCAAGCGCACGCGCGCCACCGAGGCGCTCGACGGCCTTATAGGTGATGTTGCCCGAGTTGAGGTCGGGAAAGACGAGCACGTTTGCTCGTCCCGCGACCGGGGAGCCGGGCGCCTTGCGTTCACCGATCCCCGGCACCAGGGCGGCATCGAACTGAAGCTCCCCGTCGAAGACGAACCCCGGGTTTCGAGCTTCGAGCTCGGAGCGGGCGGCTCGGACCTTTTCAACCAGAGGATGGTCGGCGGAACCATTGGTGGAAAAGGAGAGCAGAGCTACCCGCGGCTCACCACCCACGATGGAGGCGAAGGTGGCCGCCGCCGAGATCGCGACCTCCGCCAGCTGAACCGGGCTCGGGTCGGGAAGCACCGCGCAATCAGAAAAAACCATCACCCCGTCATCACCCCATCGGGAATCGGGATGTACCATGACAAAGGCTGACGAGATCGTCCGCAGTCCTTTTCCCGGACCGATACAGTGCAGGGCGGCGCGCACGGTGTCGGCCGTCGTCCGTACTGCGCCTCCGATCGATGCGTCGACGACGCCGGTTGCAACCAGCAGGGAGGCGAAGTAGAGCGGGTCTTCGACCACCGAGAAAGCCTCTTCCTGAGTCAACCCCTTGTGTGCGCGACGGTTATGCAGGAATGCGGCGAGGTCCCCACGGCGCGGATCGGTTGCCGGGTCGACGACCTCGACTCCGCGATCCTCGAGGTCGGAGTGGGCGCGGCTCCGAGCCTCACCAGGACAGAGCAGTGTCAGTTCGTACGCCGGGTCGCCGGAAAGCTCGCCGGCGGCCTCGATGACTCGTGAATCATGACCCTCGGCGAGCACGACGTGGCCGCCAACGGCGGCCGCACGGGCCTGGAGCCGCTCGAGAAAATCCAACCCTCTTCCTCCGCGGAACATTGTACCGCAATGTCGGTGGCCGACTCGCCCACATGTCTCACCACGTCGCGGCTTTTTGCAGCTGACGCCGTGGCGCTCGTAGCGCATCTACGCCTCATAAATCGGACAGGTTCTTATCAACGAAGTCCTGCGCAAGCTGGTAAGAAAGCTGTTAGCGGCCAGCAAGACGTTGGGGCCTTGTGACCGGGAACAGAGATGGCATCTCCTGTGTTGTCAACGACAACAAAGGACGGTTTGTCATGCGTATCGCAACCGACATCACGCATCTCATGGGAGACACTCCACTTGTCCGACTCGGCCGCATGGCGGCGGATCTGCCGGGACAGGTGGTGGCAAAGCTCGAGTTCTTCAACCCCGCTCATTCGGTCAAGGACCGCATCGGAGTCGCCATGGTGGAGGCTCTCGAATCCGAGGGAAAGCTCGAGCCGGGAGTTTCCACCATCGTCGAGGCGACCTCCGGCAATACCGGCATCTCTCTCGCCATGGTGGCTGCCGCCCGCGGCTACCGTTGCATTCTTACGATGCCGGACTCGATGTCGACCGAACGACAGGACGTTCTGCGATTGCTCGGAGCGGAAACCGTTCTGACCCCGGCTGCGGACGGTATGAAGGGCGCTGCCGCCCGCGCCGAGGAGCTGGTCGCGGAGATTCCCAACGCCGTGATGCCGCGCCAGTTTTCCAACCCGGCAAATCCTGATGTCCACGCCACGACCACCGCCCTCGAGCTGTGGCGAGACACCGACGGGCTCATGGATGTGTTTGTCGCCGGGGTCGGAACCGGGGGCACCGTGACCGGCGTCGGGCGGGTGTGGCGCAAGCGTCGACCGGGGATCCACATCGTCGCCGTGGAACCCGAGGACTCGCCGATTCTTTCCGGCGGCGAGCCGGGCTCCCACAAGATCCAGGGCATCGGCGCCGGCTTTGTTCCCGACAACCTCGACGTCGCGCTGATAGACGAGGTGGTAATGGTCAGCAACAAAGAGAGCTTCGAGACAGCCCGTCGCCTGGCTCAGGAGGAGGGGATCCTTGCCGGTATCTCGTCAGGCGCCGCCTGCGCCGCCGCTCTGAGGATCGCATCCCGCGAAGAGATGGCGGACAAGCTCATCGTATTCATCGCCCCGTCCACGGCTGAGCGGTACATCTCCACGGATCTGTTCGCAGATCTGTAAGAAATATTGAACGTTTTAACGTTCGAATGTTCAACCGTTTGGCGGTAGGCGCACCCACAGCGGTTGCGGGTCGATAACGACTTCGACAGGCAGCATCCCGACCACGTCGCCGTCTACCTGGTAGGGCACCCTCGCATCGGCGGCGGCCGGTTCGATGCGGACGCGGTCGACCACCTCCCGCGTCACGTCGTGCCGGCGAAGGTGTCGACCACGCGGAATACCGAAAAGAAAGGACGCCGCTGCGCGCCGTCCGCTGCTCTGTTGCGCGACCACCTCGAGATCGTCGCGAAACGGATCGGCGCCGGGTGTCGCGCAGTACCGTCCGGCGTAACAACGGGACTTCCCGACGATCACCCAACCGGCGTCGATCGCCCTCTCACCGATCACGACCCGCATCCGCGGCAGCGGGCCGCCGGACATCGTCTCGACAACAGCCTGGAGGGCGACGCCGATTCTCCCGCCGAAACGTTTGAAGGAGGGTCGCAGCCGTTCGAGGACGTGCGAGTCTGGCCCGGCCGAGAGCATGAGCAGGATCACATCGTCGCGATCGCTGCGCCCCACTCGCATCAATCGGTCCTCGCCTTCGAGAAGGGCAGCGGCGGCTCGGGCCGGCGACCTCGGAACCCCGAGCTCGTAGGCCAGAACGGACGTGGTTCCGCCGGGCAGGACTCCCATTGCAGTCGCTGTTCCGAGAAGTCCCCGCGCCACCTCGTTGTAGGTGCCGTCGCCTCCGAATACGAACACCAGAGGCCGGTCTTCAGCAGCCGCGCGGGCGGCGAGCTCGGTCGCATGATCAGGACCGTGGGTGGCCCAGATCTCAATCTCGGCGCCGGCCGCGGCGGTCGCCGCCTCGAGGGCGTCCTGAGCGCGCAGCAGACGACCCCCGCCCGCCGTGGGGTTGAGGATGACCGGAATGCGACTCAACCTGGCTCCCCCTCCTCGAAGAGCCCCCCTTCGGTCGTGTGGGGCTCGAGGCCGAGATGACGGTACGCGCCGGCAGTCACCGCTCGGCCGCGGGGGGTCCGCTGCAGCAATCCGATCTGCAACAGGTAGGGTTCGTGGATGTCCTCGAGAGTGCCGCGATCCTCTCCGATCGACGCGGCGAGGGCCCTCAGGCCGACAGGTCCGCCATCGTAGATGTCGATGATGGTCCTCAGAAGCTGCCGGTCGAGGTGGTCGAGTCCGAAGGCATCCACCTCCATTTGTTCGAGACCCCATTTCGTCGCCTCGAGGGTCACCTTCGCCGACCCCAGGTGGTGGGCAAAATCCCGGACCCTCCGCAAGAGTCGGTTGGAGATTCGCGGGGTCCCGCGGGAGCGTCTTGAAATCTCTTCCGCCGCCTCGGACACAATATCGATGTCGAGGATTCCCGCCGAACGAGCCACAATCACGGCGAGATCGGCGGCCGGGTAGAACTCGAGGCGGTGGACGATTCCGAAACGGTCCCGCAAGGGGGCCGTCAGCAAACCGGTGCGGGTGGTCGCGCCGACCAGGGTAAAGCGCGGAAGACTCAGCCGCACGCTGCGGGCGGCCGGGCCCTGGCCGATCATCAGGTCGAGCTCGAAATCCTCCATCGCCGGGTAAAGGATCTCCTCCACCGCCGGAGGAAGACGGTGGATCTCATCGATGAAAAGAACGTCCCCGGCCTGCAGATTCGTGAGCATGGCGGCCAGGTCACCGGCGCGCTCCAGAACCGGCCCCGAGGTGAAATGTATCTGGGCCTCCATCTCGATCGCCACGATGTGTGCGAGCGTCGTCTTGCCGAGCCCCGGGGCACCGAAGAACAGCGCGTGGTCGAGCGGCTCGCCGCGGTCGCGCGCAGCGCTGATGAAGACCCCGAGATTGGCGGTGAGCCGCTCCTGACCGACGAAATCAGTGAGCCGCCGCGGCCTCAGGGTCTCCTCATAAGGACGCTCTTCGGGGCTGATTTCGGTGGTCAGCACTTCATCGGTCACGGATTGACTTTACCAGGGTACAGGGCGCAAAAGATGCAAGATACAAGATGCAGGGCGCAAGATGCATCGTGGCTGTATCTTGGATCTTGGATCTTGGATCTTGGGGTCGGCCTTCAGCGCGTCAGCTTCTGCAGCGCCATCCGCAGCAGGTTGCCGAGATCGCCTTCGCCGGCCTCAGGCCACACTGCATCAACCGTCCGTTGCGCATCGCGCTGCGAGTAGCCGAGGTTGACCAGCGCCGACACCACATCGCCGCGAAGATCACCACGACCCGGAGAGGTGGCGGCCATCTTGTCCTTGAGCTCGAGGAGGATCCGTTCAGCGGTCTTTCGGCCGACGCCGGGACTTCGTTGCAGGCGCGCAAGGTCCCCCGCCTCGACGGTTTCCGCCAGCTCGTCTGCGGTCAAAGCCGAGAGCACTGCGAGGGCGATGCGCGGGCCGACCCCCGCGACTCCGATCAGTTTCAAAAATGCTTCGAGCTCTAAACGATCCGGAAACCCGAAGAGAACGATCGCGTCGGCACGGACCTGAGTGTGGATCCACAACGTCGCGCTCTCACGGCCGGCCAGCTCCTGGAACGCCCGCAGCGTGGTCGAGACCAGATAGCCGACGCCACCGGCGTCAATCAGAACCGTGCCCGGGTCCACTTGGTGAAGTCGGCCCTCGAGCCGTCCGATCATGAGCTGGTGGGTGCGAAACGCTCGAGGAGCTTGGTGTCGACAGTGACCACGGTGTCGCGTCGTCGTTCGTTGAGGATCGAGCGCATGAGCTGGCCCGCCCTGTCCGTCGTCAGACGTGCGCGGATGTTTTCGAGCAAATCATCGAGCTCGGCAGGATCGACCAGATCGAGCTTCTGCACCCTGACCACCACGACCCCTCGACCTCCCGCGTTGATTGGATCGAGAACTTCGCCTTCCGCGGCCGAAAAGACCTCGTGGTCAAGGGCCGGAATCACACCGAGAGTTCCCACCAATGCTCCGCGGCGATGCCCACGCGCCTCGGTGACGGTCGATCCGATCTCCGCAGCAAGGGCCGCACCGTCTTCGCCCAGACGCCAGCGTTCGGCGAGCTGCCGCCCCTCCTCGAGGGTCAGCACCAATGCGCGCTCGCGACGCAAGGTCTGCTCCACCTCGGTGCGGACATCTTCAAACGGAGGAATGCCCGCGGGCCGGATCTCCTCGAGCTGCCACACGATCCAACCGCGGGAGGTGGCGACCGGTCCATGGATGTCCCCGATGGCCGCGGCATAGGCCTCGTCGGCCAACTCGGCGCCCTCCGAGGCGCCGGGAATGGCCGCCCCGGCATCAAAGGGGAGACTCTGGTTGAGGGCCACGGCTTCATCCTCGTCGGCGATCGCTTGCCATTGGGCCTGGGTCTCGGATCGCTCAGTCTCCAACCGTCTCGCAAGTGCGGTCGCCCGGGTTTCGGCTTCGGCCGCCGCACGGCCCTCGACGACCCTGAAGCGGACCTGTTCTTCGACCTCCTCGAAGGGTTGCTGATGCTCCGGACGAAACGCTTCGACACGAATGATGTGGTAGCCGAACTGGCTCTTGACGGGTCCGATGATCTCGCCCGGCTTGGCCGAGAAGACCGCGTCCTCGAACTCCTCGACCATACGGCCGCGACCGAACCACCCGAGATCGCCCCCGTCGTCCTTGGATCCGGGATCCTCCGAGTGGATTGCGGCGAGCTCTGCAAAGTCGGCACCCTGTCTGGCGATAGTTGCGACGCCGCTTGCTCGGACTTCGGCCTCGGCTCTCTCCTCTTCCGTGGCATCGGGAGCGACACGAATCAGGATATGACGGGCGTTTGCCTGCTCGTCTTGGAGAAACTCGTCCCTGTGATCCTCGTAGTAGGCGATCAGCTCCTCCTCGTCAACCGCAAGGAGGCGGCGGAGCTTTGCAGTCTCCACCACCAGATAACGGATGAGACGCTGTTCATTTCGGTGGTACCCGTCGGCCGTGCGTTCAAAGGCGCTCCGAGCATCCTCCTCGGAGATCACGACCTCGACGAGGTGGGGCTCATACCGTAGCTGGATGACGTCGAGATCGGAGACCTCCTGCTGGCGACGATACTCATCCTCCGCCTCCGCATCGCTGATCCAGACGTTGCGCTCGGCCAAGGCGTTGAGCTTGCCGATCAGCAGGTCCTCGGTGAGACTCTGTTCGAACTCCTCCGGGGCCATGCGGAAGTACGCTCGGATGATCCTCTTATACGTGTCGGCGCCGACGAACTCACCATCCTCCCGTCGAAAGGACGGGTTTTCGAGGATGGCGTCCTGCAACTCCTCACGTGTCACCGTGATACCGGCGTCATGAGCCTCTGCGAGCTGGAGCTCTCGGTCGATCAAATAGCTCGCGGTTTGCCCGGCGAGGTCCACCTGTGACCGAAGCTCGCTCCAGCGGTCGCCGTAGATCTCGGAAAACCGCTGGTCGAGACGCCGCATTTCGTTGAGAAACTCGGTTTCGGAGACGGTGCGATCTCCCACACGAACTGCCGCACCGCCACCGCCGGATCCGCCGGCACCGCCCGCACCCCAGTCGACAAAAACCAGGAGCACGAACACCGCCACCACACCCCAAAGAATGAACTTGAGGTGACGCAGGTTGTCTCGCAGCCACTTGAGAGCCATCGGAAATCCTCCACCACTCCCGGGAATCGGGACAAGGAAGTGTACCGGAGTGCAAAGGCCCGCGCAAGGAGTCGATACGAACCGGCAAGCTTATGAGACCTGCGGCGAGTACGGATTCCGGTGGATGGCCGGCGTGAATTTTTCTCATCTTGCAACCAGGGGTTCACCATGTATTTCGGAGGATCGAAAACGAGGGCCCGGCGGCCGCGATTTGAGCTTCGAGACGTGTGCTTGCCGCTTGAATTCGCGCATGTTACGGTGTTTTTGGGGAGGTGCGGCAAAGGTGGCACGAGGCTTGGAACTCGACTGGGTCATAATTCGGATACAACCGCTCAGAAAAGTACTGCTTATGATCGTTGTCGGCCTGGTTGCCACAACCCTGGTCTTTTTTGCTTACAAGAGCCTCAATCTTTCTCCAGAAGCACGGGCGCGACGTGCAATCGATCGCGCCACCACCGCCCAGGATCATACGGAAAATCAGCCTCTCCCGCCGCTATGGCGGGGTGAGCTCGAGGGGGCCAGTAACCAGCTCAACACGGCTCGCGCGGAGTACGCCGAGCAGAATTGGGTAGATGCCGAGTCGACAGCGGACAGCGCCCGGAGGCGGTTCGAGGCGTTAGCGGGCGCCGGAGATCAGGAGTTGGTCGGCGTCGGCCAGTTCTTCAGCCTCGAGGGTCGGGTGGAGCTGCAACGGGCCGGCCAGACTCAGTGGGAGAATGCACACCAGCAGCTGCCGGTATTCGACGGCGACTTCGTTCGCACCAGCCGGGACGGCCATGCGGAGATTCTCTTCGCCGACGGCAGCCTCTACCGCATCTCACCGAACTCGCTGCTCGAGATCCACAACCAGGTCTCGGAGGAAGCTCCGGGCGCCGTCAAGATGGTCGCCGGGCGAATCAACGTTTTCACCTCGGGGACGTCGTCAACGGTGACCACCGACACCGTAGCGACCGAAATCAGACGGGACAGCAGAGTGGCGGTGAACGTGGCGGCCGACGACCAGGAAACGACGGTATCGACCTTCCAGGGATCGGCGCGGGTCCGCAACCAACGCGGCGACGAGGTTGTGATTAACGAACGCGAGGCGATCGTAGCTTCAGCCGGCGGCTCGATTTCCGAAAAGCTCAAGATCCCGGATGCCCCATTCCCAGTGGCGCCCGAGAACAACGCCGGCTTTGACATCGGTCGACAGGAGATCATCGAGCTCGCCTGGCGCGGTCGGCCGATCGGCGGTGCCGTTCATCTCCAGGTCGGCCGCTCCAAGAGCTTCGACGACGCGCAGCTCGATGTCGATGCCGAACGCCTGGGCAAAGACAGGGCGCGCCTGCGACTGGTATCGCCTGGGACCTATTTCTGGAGGGTGGCCGCCCTGGCCGACAGCATGATTCCGTCCGAGTGGAGCGCCGTGCGACGCTTCCGGGTCTTCTCCTCCTCGGCCGATCATCTGCTGACGGACACGACACCGCCCAAGCTGGTGGTCGATCCTCCACAACAACTCGGCCACATGTTCATCTTCGAGGGCGCTACCGAACCGAGCGCCACCCTCACCATCAACGGTGAAACAGTCGAGCTCGATGCCGACGGGGGATTCCGCAAGACCGTGGAGATATTCAATGACGGTTGGAACGACATTGTCGTCGTAGCCGTAGACCCCTCAGGCAACCGTACGGAACATCGCAGACGTGTGTTCGTGGAGGTCTATTGATGCACCTGTCCAGCCTGTTCGGGCTGTTTTCCTCTGATCTTGCAATCGATCTCGGCACCGCCAATACCCTGGTCTATGTGCGGGGACGTGGCATTGCCGTCGTCGAGCCCTCGATCGTCGCGGTCAACAAGATTACCAATCGCGTCGAGGCCGTGGGCACCAAGGCGAAAGAAATGCTTGGAAAAACCCCGAGCAATATCGAGGCGATCAGACCGATGAAGGACGGCGTGATCGCGGATTTCGAAGTGACTGAGAAGATGCTCGAGCACTTCATCAGAAAGGCTCACGGCCGCTCGTTCCTGGTTCGTCCGCGGATTATCATTTCGGTGCCGTCGGAGATCACACAGGTTGAAAAGCGGGCGGTGAAGGACACTGCCTTGAGGGCCGGCGCCAGCGAAGTCTACCTCATCGAGCAAGCGACCGCGGCGGCCATCGGCGCCGGGCTGCCGATCACCGAACCGTCCGGAAACATGATTGTCGACATCGGTGGCGGCACAACGGACGTCGCGGTGATCTCCCTTGCCGGCGTGGTCTATTCGCGATCGGTTCGGGTCGCCGGAAACGAAATGGATGAGGCGATCATTCACTATATTAAAAAGAAGTACAACCTCCTCCTCGGCGAACGCACCGCCGAGAATATCAAGATCGAGATCGGATCCGCCTACCCACTCGACGAACCGATGAGCATGGAGGTCAAGGGCCGTGACTTGGTGGAGGGCGTGCCGAAAAACCTGAACATCACCGATGAAGAGATCCGCGAGGCGTTGACGGAAATCATCTCGACCATCGTTGATACGGTGAGAAACGCCCTCGAACAGACCCCGCCTGAGCTCTCGGCAGACATCATCGACAAGGGCATCATTCTCGCCGGCGGCGGTTCTCTTCTCAAGAACCTTGACAAGCGCCTACGCGAGGAGACCGGGCTCCCGGTGGCGCATTGCGAGGAACCCGGATCAGCGGTGGTGCGCGGCACCGGAATGATGTTGACCAACATCGATCTTCTGCGCAAAATTGCCATCGCTTGAAGGCCATACTCGCCGGATTTCGCGGCCACCGGCCACCGAGTTATGATGGCGTGATGACCGATCCAGCCCGCATATCTCACCGGGTTTTGTGGCGAGGGCGGCGAGGTGCCGTGCCCAGTGGCGTTTACGACCCGAGGGGCGCGTCGCGTCGCCGGCCGCAGCAGGAAGATGGTGAGAAATGCGAGCTGGCGCCCCCGTTTTACGAGGAATCACTTCCGGGGTAAGAGCATGGAGGTAATGCGGGCTTCGTTCTTTCGTACCGCCCTCATTTGGGGCCTCCTCGAGCTCCTCGCAGCCTGGCAGGTGCGTTCTCCGGACGGCCCAATCCTCTTCACCTGGTTGCGAGCCGTCATCTATCCCGTCGTTACGACCGCAGATCGGGTTGGGGATCTGGCCGTGGATTTGGGCCTCGGTATTCACGATTTGCAACGGGTGATCATCGACAATCGGCTCCTGCGGTTGCAGCTGGAGGAGATTCGCGCTCGCGAGCTTCTTCTCGAAGAGGACCTGCAGGCCCTGCGTGAAGCCAGCCGTTTGGCTGGGCCGACCTCCGAGTTTGAGGCCGGGGCGCGCGTTGCCCGCTGCACGTTCCGCGATCTTGCCGCCGGCACCATGGAGGTTCGGACCGCGAATAGGATCATGATCCCTCGTGACGCGCCGGTGGTGACCTCGGGCGGATTGGTTGGGCGGGTGGTACGTTCGGAGGGGCGCCGCCATTGGCTTCAGATGCTCACCCATGTCGCGGCGGCGGTCGCTGTCCAAACGACCGATGGAGCCCTCAACGGGCTTGCTCTGGGAACGGGAACCAACACATTGGCCGTGGCCTATGTGCCGCGACAGGGGCACCTCGAGCGCGGGGTGGTGCTCGTCACGAGCGGTGGTGACGGCATCTTCCCACCCGGCATCCCGGCCGTCCAGGTCGTCCGCGTGCGGGAATCCGAAGATCCATTCCTCGAGGTGCGCGCTGTACCAACCGTGAATCTGCACACCGTACGTGTCGTCCTCATTCTCCCGGATTGGTCGCCTGGAAAAACCGGTGAAGCACGATGAGACCGGGGGGCTCGTGAGATATGCGGTTTAAGATCATCGCCCTCGCCCTGCTGGCGCTCTTCGTCCAGCGGTTGCTTGGCCTGCCGGGCCTCCCATCATGGCCGGCGGAGATTCTTCTTCCAATGGCGCTGATCGTCGCCTTGTCGCTGAAACATCATGAGCGGCACTGGCCGTACGAGGCGCTGCTCTTGGGTCTCGGTTGGGACGCGGTGCTGGAACCTGTGGTGGGCCCGGGTGGTATCGCCTGGAGCGCCGCGGCCCTGTGTCTCTTCGCTGCCGCCCGATTGGTTGCCGACCGGTCGCCGAAAGCCTGGGCGGGATTTGGTGCGCTTGGCGCCGCCGTCGTACTCGTTGTGCACCGTCTGGCCATGCTTCCGTTGGGTCTTGGAACCTCGTGGAATCTGCCCTCGATGATTCGTACTGTTCTGTTCACGGCCGTGTGGTGCGGTGCAATCGGAAAGATCTCCACTCTTGATCTCCCGAAACACTGGCGCGAATATCGTGCCCGAAAGCTCCGGTGACCGCGATGGAGCTTCGCCAGGACCTGAGACCGTTTCGCCGTCGCACCGTCGTGCTCTTCGTCCTCGCCTTCACAGCCCTCGGACTCCTCCATCTGCGCCTCGCCGACCTCCAGGTCGTTCACGGCGCCGAATGGAAGAACCTGGCCGAGAACAACCGACTGCGGCGGCTGCCGTTGCCCGGTCCTCGCGGTTGGATCTACGACCGCCGCGGTCAGATACTGGCGGAGAACGTCCCGACCTGGGAGGTGCTCCTGTTTCCAAACGAAGCTGAAGCAGTCGATGCAACCGGAGTCTTCTTGGCCCAAATCGGCGTCAGTGATATCGGCACATTTCATCAACGCCTCGCCGACCGCCGCATCGGTCGCATGGCGCCGCTGGTGGTCGGTGAAGACCTGAGCTGGAGCCAGGTCGCGACGGTGCGCTCTCATCAGAGCGACTACCCTGAGCTGGCGGTAGTCAACCGTTTTCGCCGGCACTACCCGTACGGCGAGTTGACGGCACACGTGGTGGGCCATCTCCGTCCGGTCTCGAAATCAGAGGTCGACGCCGACCCGCGCCTCGAGCCCGATGCCATGGTCGGTGCGACCGGGATCGAAGCGGCGGAGAATGACTTCATCGCAGGCAGCTCCGGCGAGCGGTGGGTCATGGCGTCGGCGGTCGGACGGCAGCTCGGCGTGGTCAGCGAATCCGACCCGACACCCGGTTATGATCTCGGGTTGACGCTCGATGTCGAGCTCCAACGTGTGGCGGCCGAGGCCTTTGGGGATCGAGCCGGCGCGTTGGTCGCTCTGGATCCACAAAGCGGGGCCGTGCGGGTGCTCTATTCGGCGCCAAGCTTCAATCCCGGGGTTTTCGGCGGCAGGCTCAGTCGCTCCGACTGGATGGTGTTGCAAGAGAACCCTGCTCATCCGCTGCAAAACCGCTGTCTGCAGGGCATGTACCCCCCCGGCTCCACGATCAAACCATTTTTTGCACTGGCGGGCCTCGAGGAGGGACTGATCGATCCCGGAAGGACCGTGTACTGCGACGGTTCGGTGGTGTTGTACGGACATCGCTTTCGCTGTTGGCGGCGCGGCGGCCACGGGTTCGTCAACCTCGAGCGCGCCCTCGCTGAATCCTGCGATGTCTATTTCTACCTCCTCGGGCAACGTCTCGGTATCGAAGGGATGGCGTCGTGGATGCGTCGATTCGGGTTCGGAGAGCGCACGGGTCTCGATCTCGCGTTCGAGGCCAAGGGACTGATCGGCACCCCCCAATGGAGTCGGCAGGTGCGAGGGACTCCATGGTATCCCGGAGAAGCGGTGTCCGTTTCCATCGGCCAGGGACCCGTGTTGACAACGGTTGTTCAGTTGACCCGTGCCTACGCCATGCTGGCGAACGGAGGACGGCCGGTGACACCATACCTCGTCTCGCCGCCGCGCGCGCCGCGCCCCGATCCGGTCGTCGATCCCGCACACCTTGCCCTGGTGGAAGCCGCTCTCGAGGAGGTGGTTCACGGCCCCCGCGGTACCGCCCGCAGGTTGGGCGCGATTCCGATGGCGGGAAAGACCGGCACCGCCCAGGTTGTACGGCTTCAGGAGGGGGTTGATTCCAAAGACCTGGCTCCGAAATTGCGCCATCATGCATGGTTTGCGGCCTGGGCGCCGCTCGACCGGCCCGAGTTGGTGGTGGTGGTCATCGTCGAGCACGGCGGCGACGGCGGGTCGATCGCGGGTCCGATCGCCGGCAAGGTCATCGAGGCGTTCCTCGGCCAGCGGACACAGAGCATCGCGGTCTCTACCCCCCCACCATCCGATCAACCCGCATCCGCCGTGTCGGGATAGAATCGGCTATGGAGCATCGCGTCGATCCCTGGTTGATCCTTGCCGTCATCGGCATCATGGGAGCTTCGTTGACGACTCTTCACACGGTGTCGCGCGTGGTCGGCATCAATCTGCTTCTACGCCAGTTGTTGTGGGGGATGGCTGGTCTCGTCGCGCTGTGGTTGCTGTCGCGAGTGCGACTCGACGTTTACGAACGCTTCGCACCTGTCCTGTACGGGGCCGGTCTGATCGCTTTGATCGTGGTCCTGTTCTTCGGTGTCGCACGCGGCGGCAACAGGGCGTGGATTGCCATCGGTCCTCTGACCGTCCAGCCGAGCGAGTTCGCCCGCCTCGGGGTGATTCTGATGGTCGCCGCTTGGCTGGCCGACCGGAGAGGTGACCATTTGAAGACAAGGGACATGGTCATCGCCATGCTTCTGGTCGGCGTTCCGGTCGGCCTTATCATCCTCGAGCCGGACCTCGGTGTGGCCCTCACCTTCCTCCCGATTCTCGGCGGGGCGCTGTGGCTCGGCGGCCTACCGCGCACCGCGTGGATCGTTCTGATAGTGCTTGCCTTGATCAGCTCGAACGTCACGTGGCGGTACGTTCTCAAGCCGTATCAGAAGGAGCGGGTTCTGACGCTGCTGGAGCCGGAACGGGACCCCTTCGGAGCGGGCTACCAGGTTCGGCAGTCCAAGATCGCGGTTGGATCGGGAGGGATCCGCGGGCAGGGCCTGGGCCGCGGCAGCCAGTCGCAGCTTCGCTTTCTGCCCGCGCAGCACACCGATTTCGCCTTTTCAGTGTGGGCCGAGGCCACCGGGTTCGTCGGTACGACCATCCTCCTCCTGGCATATGCCCTTCTTTTTTCACGCATCGCAAATATCGCCCTCTCAACCGACAGCCGTCACGGACTGATCCTCGCAGCGCTGGTCGGTGCGTGGCTCGTCTTCCAGGTGATCGTCAGTCTCGGCATGGTGCTCGGCTGGCTACCGACGACGGGCGTTACCCTGCCTCTGTTTTCGTACGGTGGATCGTCGCTGATATCGACCTGCGCCGCCCTCGGCGTTGTCCAATCGGTGTGGCGGTTCCGTTTTGTGAATCAGTAATGAGTACCGATCTCTTTCTTTCGGTCAATCCATTTGAAACACGGGTCGCCGTGCTGGAGAACACGCGCCTCGTCTCATATCGGGCGGAGCGTCTTCGCGCCTCGTCGGTGGTGGGCAATATTTACAAGGGCCGGGTCAACCGGGTCCTGCCGGGCATGCAGGCAGCCTTCGTCGACATCGGGCTGCCCCGCAATGCATTTCTCTACGTCCGGGAAGCCGGCGGAATCCTCGATGATTTCACCGACATTTTTCTCGCCGCTGACGACGACGCTGAGCAACCCGATCCCATGAACTCGGACATCTCCGACCTTCTCCAAGAGGGGCAGGAGATTCTGGTTCAGGTCGTCAAGGACCCTGTCGGCACCAAGGGAGCCCGTCTGACAACCCATATCAGCCTCCCCGGCCGTTTCCTCGTATACCTCCCGAATGTTGACCAGGTGGGCGTTTCGCGTCGAATCACCGATTCTGATGAACGCACCCGCCTCAAGAATGCGGTCGAGACCTTTGGCGCGCCTGGCGGCTGGATAGTGCGGACCGCCGGCGAAAACCAGGGCGCCGCCGAGTTCGAGGCCGACCGCGATTACCTCTTCCTGGTCTGGGAACGGGTGCAGAGCCGTGCCGATCAGGCGCGGGCGCCGAGTCTGGTTCATCGCGAACTGAGCCCGGTTCTGCGCACAGTTCGAGACGTGTTCACTCACGGATTTTCGGAGGTGTGGATCGACGACGAGGAGAGCTTCCAGGAAGTTCTGGACTTTCTCGAGCAGTCCGACCCGAGCCTCGTGCCGAGGGTGAAGCTCTTCCGCCAGGCCACAGATCTCATGAGCTCCTTCGGCATCGACCGCGAGCTGGAAAAGGCTCTGCGCCCTAAAGTGTGGCTCAAATCCGGCGGTTACCTGATTATCAATCAGACCGAGGCCCTGGTGACGATCGACGTCAACACCGGTAAGTTCGTCGGTTCTCTGTCGCTCGAGGAGACGGTGTTCGAGGTCAATCTCGAGGCAACCGTGGAAATTGTCCGTCAGCTGCGGTTGCGCGATCTCGGAGGAATCATCGTCATCGACTTCATCGACATGGAGGTGCCCGAGCACCGACGAGTGGTCTACGACACCCTTACAACCGAGCTTGCAACCGACCCCGCACGCACCCAGATCCTACCGATGAGCGACATCGGTCTGGTCCAGCTGACCCGCAAGAGGACTCGACCCAGTCTCGAGCGCACACTGAGCCGAGAGTGTCCGTACTGCCACGGCTCGGGGCGAATCAAGGCGCTGACCACAGTATGTCTCGAGATCAGACGAGAGCTCCTCGCCGTGGCCGCCGGCGAGGTGGATCAGCAGGTCTCTCTCACCGTCCATCCCGCGGTTTCGCACTATCTCCAGGGGCCCTTTCGAGAGCTGATGCGGGAGCTCGAGGAGATCCACAGCCTACACATCATCCTGTGCGAGAACCCCCTCCTCCACGAGGAGCAGTTCGAGATCTCGGAGTAATTCGCGAAGCGAATTACAGTGGTTCGTACAGCGTCCGCCGCTGTCTTGGTTCGTATCCGGCGCCGCGGATGATTCGTTCCATGTCACCCTGCGACATCCGATACTGGGCGCCTGCGGCGTAAACGACATTCTCCTCGAGCATGATTGAACCCAGATCGTCGGCGCCGAAAAAGAGGGAAACCTGCCCTATCTTGGGTCCCTGGGTGACCCATGACCCCTGAAGGTGGTCGATGTTGTCCAGAGCCAGCCGTGAGATGGCGAGGGTTCGCAGATAGTCGAACCCGCCGGACGGCTCAACCTCGCCTTCGAGATCGGTGCTCGGGGCCTGAAAGGTCCATGGAATGAAGGCCGTGAAACCACCGGTGGCATCCTGCACATCGCGAACTCCGAGCAGATGCTCCACCCGCGCGGCTGTTGGCTCACCGACGCCGAACATCATGGTGGCGGTGGTCCGCAGCCCGAGATCGTGCGCCACGCGGTGCACGTGCAACCACTGCTCGGTCGACGCCTTGGCGCGCGACCAGATCCGGCGCCGGGTCTCATCCTCGAGGATCTCGGCGCCGCCCCCGGGTATCGAATCGAGACCGGCCGCCACCAGACGCTCGATGACCTCACCAACGGGCAATCGCTCCAGCTTGGCGAGGTACCAGATCTCCGGTACCGAGAAGGCATGAAGATGGATCTGGGGAAAGGTCTGCTTGAGGTTTTCGAGCAGCGATTCATAGTAATCGATGCGGAGCTGGGGGTGGACGCCACCCTGGAGGAGAATGCCGGTGCCTCCGGCGGCAACCGTCTCCGCGACCTTGGCCATAATTTCATCAAACGGAAGGATGTAGGCTTCCTCGTCCTTGACGGTTCGATAAAATGCGCAGAAGCGGCAACGGTAGACGCAAACGTTGGTGTAATTGATGTTACGATCAATGATGTAGGACGCCACCGGGCCTGGGTTCTTTCGTAGCCGAATGGAGGCCGCGGCCTGGCCGAGCTCGAGCAGGCCGCCGCGATCGAAGAGTGCGTGGATCTCGGGGCGGTTCAGTCGTCGCCCTTCGGCGGCCATGTCGAGGATAGAATCGGTAGATTGCGTCATCACACTTTCCAACAACATTGAACGCCCCAGCGTTCCCGGAGCAGGCTCTACGGCTCTACGGCTCTACGGCTCTACGGCTCTACGGCGAAGACAGTCGGGCTTCGCATCGGCATTGTCAAGCCTATGTGCCGTCCTGCCGAATAGCCGCGAGGCCTCAGCCCTGAGACATGGCCTCCAGGAACTCCTTGTTGTCCTCGGTTTTGGAAAGGCGCTCGAGCAGAAGCTCCATGGCCTCCACGGAGGAGAGCGACGACAGCACCTTACGCAGCACCCAGATCCGGCGCAGCTCCCACTCGTCAATCAGGAGCTCCTCCTTGCGGGTGCCTGACCTGTGAATGTCGATGGAGGGGAAGACTCGGCGTTCGACGAGCTTGCGATCCAGGTGAACCTCCATGTTCCCCGTGCCCTTGAACTCCTCGAAGATGACGTCGTCCATGCGCGATCCCGTGTCGACAAGGGCGGTGCCTATAATGGTCAGGCTCCCCCCCTCCTCGATGTTGCGTGCGGCGCCGAAGAACCGCTTGGGCTTTTGCAGGGCGTTGGAGTCGACGCCGCCGGACAGCACCTTGCCCGATGGAGGCACCACAATATTGTAGGCCCGCGCCAAACGAGTGATGGAATCGAGCAATATGACCACGTCCTTTTTGTGCTCGACCAGCCGTTTGGCCTTTTCGATCACCATCTCGGCAACCTGGACATGACGGGTGGCGGGTTCGTCAAAGGTCGAGGAAATCACCTCGCCCTTTACCGAGCGTTCCATGTCGGTGACCTCTTCCGGACGCTCATCGATGAGGAGAACGATCAGGGTCACCTCGGGGTAGTTCTTTGTAATCGAGTTGGCGATCGCCTGCAGCATCATCGTCTTGCCGGTGCGTGGGGGCGCCACCAGCAAACCGCGCTGACCCTTGCCCAGGGGGGTCACGAGATCCATCACCCGCGCGGTCATGTTGTCTGGCACCTCGAGCCGCAACCACTCGTCGGGATAGAGCGGAGTGAGGTTGTCGAAGTGGATCTTTTCCATGGCCACATCGGGCGGCTCGAAGTTGATCGCTTCGACCTTGATCAGGGCGAAGTACCGCTCGCCCTCCTTGGGCGGCCGGATCTGGCCTGAAATGGTGTCGCCGGTGTGAAGATTGAAGCGGCGAATCTGTGACGGCGAGACATAGATGTCGTCCGGCCCCGGAAGGTAGTTGTACTCCGGTGCGCGCAGAAATCCGAATCCCTCCGGCAAAACCTCGAGCACGCCCTCCCCAAATATGAGCCCTTCGGCCTCGGTCTGATGTTGGAGGATGCTGAAGATGAGGTCTTGACGGCGCATGCCGGCTGGTTTTTCGACCCCCAACCCCTTGGCGACCGGGCCCAACTGGCTGATGCTCATCTCCTTGAGCTGGTTGAGGTCGAGGCGTCCTTCGGACACCTGGTCCTGGGACTGCTCGCTCTCTTCGGTTTCTTGGATTTCTTCCTCGAGGTCGAGGGGGATCACTACCGCTTCGTCTTTTTCGTTCTTCTTCTTGTTGCTAGGCATCTTGTTCTCTCCGTTGCTGTTCTCTCCAGCGACTCACCAGGCCGTCAATCCTCCTGAGCAGTTCACGCCGCCCCTCACCGGTGCGGACGCTCACCGCCATCGGCGGAATGTGCAGCCCGAGCTCGCGCTGCACAGCGTGTTGCATTCGCGCCCGCTGACCGCGACCGACCTTGTCGGCCTTGGTCAACACCACCAAGCGCTCTTGACCGGTTGCCAGCAGCAGGTTCTGCAGATCCCTGTCGCGTGCCGTCAACCCGTGGCGGATATCCACCAGCGACACCACCCCGGCGAGACGGCTCTCCGAGGCGATGTAGTGACCGAGCTCTCGCCCCCACTCCTCGCGCAACTGCCGGCCGACCTTGGCATAACCGTAACCGGGTAGATCGACGAGGTAGAACGAACGGTTGATGAGAAAAAAGTTCAAGGTCCTTGTCTTGCCCGGCGCCTTTGCAACCCGCGCCAGGGATCGTTGGAAGAGCCAGTTGAGAAGACTCGACTTCCCGACGTTCGATCGTCCTGCCACCGC
>SDBS01000554.1_pt1 | contig 36710 bp, 33 predicted proteins | sample 2277091 | NCBI WGS metagenome assembly SDBS01 (sample SAMN10404972, study PRJNA504765) | marine sediment metagenome | isolation source: marine sediment core GS10_PC15, 163 cmbsf | place: Arctic Ocean: Southern Knipovich Ridge | collected 2010
GATTAAAAATAAAATGATTCAAAATGAATCATAATAATTGAAATTCGAGCTCATCATCACGCTCCCCAATAATTGCTACTGCATTATTTCGTCTCATCGCAATTAAATGTTTGAGAGCAATATTTAGAGGCAGTCCTATACGGGTTGAAATTTCACTAACCGTGAGTGGGCCAGACACTAATTCGTTGATGATCATCTTTCTCTGCATCTCGGTTTGGAAAATATCTTTGATCACAGTCTCATATTCTTCGATTGATATTTTTCCCTGATCGATAAGGGATTTACCTTTACCGATGAGCCAACGTAATCGTGAATCTTTCAAAGAGAGTATCATTGCATCTAACCGTTTTTCTATATTCATTTGATTCAAGGTTACTACCTCTTTCGTCAGAAGTAAGGATCGGCGCATATATTTAAGTTTCGGCAGGATGGATACCGGTTTAAACGATTTTTCATGATCTAATATAGTGCGTGATTAAGATGGATAATGAAGTATTAGATTATTGACAAATTATCTTTGAAATGCAGTGATAACTTGAGCTAACACTTCTTCATCGGTGAAATGCTTCATTGTAATGGCATGCTCTGGACATGAAGAAGCACAGACCCCACAACCTCTACATAACACATCCATTATAATGGATTTACCATCCTCTGTTCTAACAGCATTATATGGACAAGATTCCTTACATAGATCGCATCCAATACATAAATCCTGATCTAAATGTGCAATCGTTGATTCTATCCTAATTTTTCCTTTAGATAGTAAAGCGGCAACACTTGACGCTGCGGCTTTACCCTGAGAAACACTCTCATGTATATTCTTTGGACCTTGGCATGTTCCCGCAAGAAAGATACCCGCTGTATGAGTGTCTACTGGTCGAATCTTGGAGTGCGCTTCAAGGAAGAAGCCATCAGAACTTATGGGTATATGAAGAATTTTACTTAGTGGTTTTGCACTATCTTGAGGAACCATACCTATGGCTAATGTTACAAGATCCACTTCAAATTCCACAAGCTTACCCAAACTTTGATCTTGAACAACAATCTTTAGATTTTCAGTTGTGTCATCCTCTTTGATTTCTGGAGGTATTCCCCTGATGAAGGTTATCCAACTTTCACGAGCTTTTCTGTAAACCTCCTCGAATCCCTTTCCAAATGCTCGAATGTCATTATAGAAGATGTAAACCTCTGACTCGGGATGTTTCTCCTTGACCTGTATGGCGAGTTTAATGGAATTCAAACAACAAGCATTTGAACAATAAATATTTCCAATTCTTTCATCTCTTGATCCAACGCATTGAATAAAACCTATTCTATGGGGAAACTTTCCATCCGATATGCGGAACAGTTTTCCTCTAGTCGGTCCAGCAGCATTTAGTAATCGCTCCATCTCAATGCTTGAGATCACATTGCGATAAGATCCATACCCATACTCTTTGAGTATAGATGGATCAAAGAAGTCATGTCCTATTGCGACAATAATTGCTCCGACGTTTAATTCAACTTCTTCCGTTTCTTGTTTAAAGTCAATAGCTCTCCGTTCACCACATACATCTACACATTTGTAACATTCAATACAATGATCCTTATTTAAGGTGTATATTAACGGTACAACTTGAGGAAAGGGAACGGAAATGGCTCTTCGGGTCCCTAATCGCATCTCCCAGTTATTCGGATATTCTACTGGACATGCATCTTGACATTCGCCACATCCAGTACAGTTTTCAGCAATCACATACCGAGGATTTATTTTAACTTTAACTGTGAAATTTCCAACGAATCCCCCCATAGATACGACTTCAGCCATTGAGAAGACTTTTATGTTTGGGTGACGGAAAACATCAACCATTTTTGGACCTTCAACGCAAATAGAGCAATCCATTGTTGGAAAGGTCTTATCTAACTTAGTCATTTGGCCACCAATTGTCTCACTTTTTTCGACAAGATAGACCTTGAACCCGATGTTTGCTAAGTCAAGTGCAGCGTTCATTCCTGCGATTCCACCTCCGATTATGAGGACACTTCGGAGAACTTTTACTTCTTTGATTGTTAAAGGTTCAAGAAGTTTCGATCTAACAACGGCCATTCTGATTAAGCTTTTCGCTTTCTCGGTAGCTTTTTCAGGTTCACCGATATGAACCCATGAACATTGCTCCCTAATATTCACCATATCAAGCATGTATGGATTTAGGTCAGCTGCCTCCAAAACTTTTCTAAAGGTTGATTCATGCATCCTCGGAGAACAAGAAGCAATAACAATCCTATCAAGATTATAATCTATAATATCTTTCTTAATCAACGCCTGCCCTAAATCGGAACAAGCATACCGATGTTCCTTTGCTATAACTACTCCTGAAAGGGAAACAGCATAGTTAACAGCATCTTTTACATCTACCACTCCAGCTATATTTAATCCACAGTGGCAGACATAAACTCCAATTCTTATATTTTTAGACAATAAAATGGACCCCACAAATTTTTTTACATATATCTTTTTTAAGATATTTTATGATTTTTTGTTTTAAAGAATAAGTAATGTCTCTTTGGATTATTTCATTTAGATATATATTGAAGTTTCAGTTTTATGATTGTGTTTAATTATAATCGCAGTACCAAATAATAGAAAATGGGTTGTGATGTTATCATTTTGAATCAAAGCATAGTAAGAATTAGATTGAAATAACACAATCATACTCTCAATGGATTTTTCCAATAAAGACACCTAATATTTATTTTCTAAATATATATTTTTTGATTCTTATAAATATTTCAGTTTATAAAAATGATAACGTTTAAATTTAACAAAATGTAAAACTTTCGGAGAAGGTGTAATCAAATGACTATAAAAAAGTTGGATAAAGTAGATTTTAACATTATAAGATCACTAAGAGAAGATGCAAGACGATCTATCACTAAGTTAGCAAGTGATGTAGGTATTTCTCGCCCCACAGTAATGAAACGTCTTAGAAGAATGCTTGAAAAAGAAACTATAGGCATTGAGACAGGCATTAACTTGAAAGAACTTGGATTACGAATTGGCTGTGTTGGTCTCGAAGTGAAAGGAGCAGAGTCTAGAAGTAAAGTTAAAAAAATATTAGAAAAATGTCCCCGAGTTCTAATGATAATTACACCATTCGAGAAAACCACTTTCACAATATATGTTTTCGGAGAAGACCAAGACACGCTCAGATCCACGATTTATGGTTTCGCTGCGTTCCCAGATACCAACATTACTCATGTTAGTTATTCGGACCCACCAGTGTATCCAAAAACTTTTCCAATACAAATCAGTTGTAAGAAAAATACTGTTGCACCGTGTGGCTTAAAATGTAGTGATTGTTTCAGTTATAAAGAAGGTGTCTGTGTAGGTTGTCCAAATGTTATCGGATATAGAGGATCTCTGATGTAACAGCAAGAAGTTAGTAAATTATTTTCAAGGAGTGACTTTGTAAAATAATTTATCTAAGACGTAATTGTTTCAGCCTATTTTTAACAGTTAATGATCGACACTAGAATAGTGGAATGGATTATTCTTAAAATATAAAAACCAAGTATGAAAAATATCTCAAAGTAGAGAGTTTTAGTAAAGAATAATCTTGAGCCACCACATATACTAATTGAATATAGATTCACCTTTTTATATACAATTAGTGTACAGATATTGCTGGAAATATTTATATCAGTTGTATTGATAAAGAAAAATAAATATGTTAAACATTTTATATAAGATTTGAGAAAAATGTCAACTAAAAAAAATCTCAAAATTGATAATATTGATCTTCGAATAGTAGATTTACTAACTGAGGATCCGCGAAGATCTGTAAAAGATATCGCTGAAAAGATGAATATTACCAGACTAACGGTTACCAGGAGACTTAATAGACTTGTTAAAACAGGTTTAATTGCTATTAATGTCGGTCTTAATTTAAAAAAGTTAGGGTTCCGTACAGCATACATTGGTTTTGAAGTTAAAGGAAGAGATAAGAAACGTAATGTAATAGAAGCATTATCAAAATGCCCAAGGGTTCTCACCATTCTTCAACCGGAAGAAGAAGCTAATATGATGGTATATTGTTATGGTGAAACAAATACCACATTAGAATCATTTATTGAAACGATGAGAAATGCTTACACAGACAGAATCATGTATGTACATTACTCAGAACCACCCATTTACCCTGAAAAAATTTGTATAAAAGCGTATCCAGAAAAGAAAGAGATCGCACCTTGTGGTCAAGTGTGTCAAGACTGTTATAACTATACAAGCGGGAAATGTTTAGGCTGTCCCGCTGTGAAAGCCTATCTGGGATACATTTAGAAGAATAATTATGTAGTGTATATAGTTGAATTTTCATCATTTTATGAATAGTGAAACTTAACAAAGGAAATAAATGTCTTCATAAATAAGACAGCTAAATGTAATCATATTGTATCATAATAAATAAAATTATTGAGCAATATATATAAATATTTTCTCAAAAAGACAATATTTATAAGAACCAGTATTTATTTTCTGCGTCAGTCATATATCAACAGATTTAGGTAATGATAATGAGTAAGAAACCAAAAATTGGCGTATACATTTGTCATTGCGGCGGAAACATAAGTGATACGGTGGATGTGGAAAAGGTAAAGGAATCTATTGCTAATCTAGATGGAGTAGAAATTGCAGAAACAAACGAATACGTCTGCAGTAGCCCGGGACAAGATATGATAAAGAATGACATAAAGGAACACAACCTCAACAGAATTATAGTAGCTTCATGCTCACCAAGGATGCATTTAGAGACTTTTAAGCGCACTGTAGCCGAAGCAGGGTTGAACCAATATCTCTTCGAAATGGTAAATATTAGAGAACAGAATAGTTGGGTTCACAATAATGTAGATCAAGCTACAGTAAAAGCCACTGATCTTATCAGAGGAGCAATAAACCGTGCGAGATATCTTAAAGGGTTAAAACCAAAAAAAATGAATGTTAAAAAAAGTGCTCTCGTAATCGGGGGAGGAATCGCAGGAATTACAGCATCTCTCGAAATTGCAGATAAAGGTTACAAGGTATATCTTGTAGAAAAAAGTCCCAGTTTAGGAGGTCATATGGCTCAACTTAGCAAGACGTTTCCAACTCTTGACTGTTCAGCCTGTATTCTCTCTCCCAAGATGGTCGACGTTGCTCAGAACCCAAACATTACAGTCATTACTATGTCTGAACCGATATCTGTTTCTGGTTCACCAGGAAACTACGATGTCATTGTAAAGAAACGTCCAAGGTATGTAGATGAGAAAAAATGTACTAGTTGCGGAGAATGTGCAAAAGTTTGTCCGGTCAGAGTTCCCAGTAAGTTTGATGAAGGTTTAACACAGGAGAGAAGTGTCTATTTACCGTTTAAGCAAGCTGTTCCAAATACATATGTCATAGATAAAGAGAACTGTCTTTACTTCACTAAAGGTGTCTGCAAGCTCTGTGAACGTTTCTGTAAAGGTGATGCTATTGCCTTTGATCAAACGGAGGAGACGTTAGAAATTAATGTGGGAGTAATAATCGTTAGCACTGGTTATGAACAGATGGATATGGACATCTTTGGACAATATAACTTTGGTAAACATCCGAACATTGTGACGAATCTTCAGTTTGAACGAATTGCAATACAAGGTTTCGGTAGACCTTCTGATGGAAAACCACCGAAGAAAGTTGCTTTCATTCTATGTGCAGGGAGCAGAGACTCAGAGAAAGGAGTACCATATTGCTGTAAGATAGGTTGTATGAATGCAATTAAGGAAGCTATACTCCTCGATAAGGCTATTTCTAACGCTGAACCCTGGATTTTTTACACCGACATTAGAGCTCATGGTAAGGGATATGAAGAATTCTATGAGTTTGCACGGGATCATAGAGTAAATTTTGTCAGAGGTCGAGTTGCAGACATTATACCCTTAGACTCTGATAAGGTTCTTGTAAGGGCTGAAGATACGCTACTCGGTAAGCGAGTTCAACAGGTTTTTGATTTAGTTGTATTACAGGCAGCGATAATTCCTAGGTCTGGAACCAAGGAATTGGCTCGTGTTATAGGTATTCCAACTGGATCGGACGGTTTCTTCTTGGAGAGACATCATAAACTTAGGCCAGTTGATACCTCAAGAGAGGGAATCTATCTCTGCGGATGTACTATGGGCCCTAAGGATATAAGGGAGACAACTCTTGAAGCTATGAGTACAGCGTCTAAAGTTTCCACTTTCATCGGTAAAGGTGAGTTCTATGCGTCTCCAGAGATTGCTTTCATTAATCCTAAAAAGTGTAACCTCTGTGAAGAGTGTATAAAAGTGTGTCCTGTAGGGGCTATAGATCGTGTGGATGATATAGTGAAAGTTGACCCTGTATCTTGTGTTGGATGTGGAATATGTGTTCCGAAATGTCCTGAGGAAGCCATAGATCTTAATCATAACACAGAGGTTCAGTTGATAGAACAAATCCGAGGAGTTAGTAAAGGGGGTACAGAATCGAAGATAATAGCGTTCTTTGAGAAAAATACAGCTTACGCGTCTATAGATGCAGCTGGTCAAACACGTCTAACTTACTCTCCAAATATTAGGATAATTTCTGTACCATCATCAGGACGTATAAGTCTAAAACATATACTTCACGCTTTTGCAGCTGGAGCTGATGGAATTATGTTCATTGAAGGTACAGATAGTGTACTCACTGCAGATAAGCTCAGACAACATGTTATTGAATTAAAGAAAAAACTGCGTCCTTACGGAATAAAATCTCTTCGTCTCGTATCAACTGTAACTACAATACCGCAATACAATAAGGTCTTAAACCTTTTTGAAACATTTACGAAAAGAATCACATCAATGGGTAAAATCTCTGACGAAGTGCGCGAGAAGATAGAGAATAAAATTCATGAAGAAAAAAACTTTGAAGTTGAAATCAAGACAAGGGGGACTTAAAAATGGCAGTTGAAAATGAAATTCTAATCGGATGGTATGGATTACCTTCCGCCGACTTCCACTTCGTTGATGAGATAATAAAAATGCGGGGAGATAAGAAGATCCTGGACTGCATTCAATGCGGTGTTTGCAGTGGATCATGTCCAGTGAATTTCGCTATGGACTATAGTCCAATGCAGATCATAAGAATGGCACAATTAGGAATGAAAAAGACAATTTTTTCTTCAAATACAATCTGGATATGTGCCACTTGCTACTGCTGCTCTGATAGGTGCCCTCAAGGAATTGATGTAGGCGATACAATGACAACACTGAGAAACTTAGCTATTAAAAATGGGTATATACGTACACTCTTTGAAGCGATTGGAAATATGATTATAAAAGTAGGTAGAACATGGGATAAACCAGACTTTATCAACGAAATGAGAACAGATGCAGGATTAGACCCCATCACAACCATAAATCCTGTAGAATTGATCAAGTTAATACGACAAACAAATGTTGAAAAACTGTTGAAAGTTAAGGAGGCGTGAATGTCTTGAAATATGCACTCTTTACTGGATGTACTATTCCACAAAAAGCAAACGCGTACGAACTTTCAGCGAAAAAGGTCGCAGAAAAGTTGGATATTCAGCTTAAAGATCTTGAAGACACAAATTGTTGTGGTTATTTCCTCAGCTTTATTGATAATCTAAGTTCAACCGTTCTAGCATCAAGAATTCTCAGCTTAGCAGAAGAAAAGGGATGTGACCTGGTTACTCTTTGTAATGGATGTTTCGGACATTTAACCAGAGTAAATTATGCACTTCAAACTGATGAAAGTCTACTCAAAAAAGTGAATAAGATACTGGGTGAAGTAGGTAAGAAGTATGAGGGAAAATCTAAGGTTAAACATTTCGCCCAAGTGCTGGTCCAAGATGTTGGAATTACAAAAATAAAAGAAACTATCGTCAAACCATTAACACAGTTAAGAGTGGCTCCACATTGGGGCTGCCACATCGTGAGACCTTTTAAAAAAATCCATTTCGATGATCCTGAGGATACGAAAATGTTGGATTCGCTTATTAATGTCATAGGTGCTCAACTTGTTGATTTTCTTGACAGAAAAATGTGTTGTGGTGGTCCAGTATTAGGGGTTGAGGAGAAAACAGCCCTACAAATACTCATGGAAAAAATGGGAAACATTCAGAGGGCTAATGCAAATGTAATAACGACGATCTGTCCATTCTGTCACATACAATTCGATCTTAACCAGTTGACAATTGAAGAAGAATACTCAGCTAAATACCAGATCCCTGTTTTACACTATCCACAACTTCTCGGCCTCGCGCAAGGATTTTCACCTGATGAACTCGGACTATTCGATAATCGAGTTCCAGTTGACGACCTACTAGACATCCTGCAAATATAAAGAAAAAAATAAAGGAATAAAATTGGAAAACTATCAATCTTTCTTAGATTCTTTGAGTTTTTTCTCTATATCTTTTGTGTACCAATCTACAGCAGCTTCTCCACGAAGCAACTTCTCAAGTTCTTCAGGATTCGAAGGCTTTAACACGGCAATCCATCCGTCACCATAAGGATCAGAATTCAACGTTTGTGGTTTTCTCCTAAGGGTCCTATTAATTTCTGCGATAGTACCACTAATCGGTGCTTCAACAGGACCCACCCACTTCCCAGTCTCCATAGTAGCGACACCCTTACCCTGAGCAATAGAACGCCCAGGAGGCTTTATCCTGATAAAACGAATTTTCCCAGCAAGCTTCACGCCAAAGTCAGTCATACCTACTCTTACTCGTCCATCAGACTCTAGCTTTGCCCATGTCTGGCCCTTCTCCTTCTCTCCTCCACCCCAATAATAGAGGTCCTCACGAAGCTCATATTCTCCAACCATAACCATTTCAATACACCATATCAATAATTGATTCTGATTACAATATGGAATTTTCTCAAATATATATCTAACTGTTTGAATATATATCTAACTATTTTATTCCCAAATCTACAATAATCTTTTTGTAAAAACTATTTATCAACTTAACCCGAACATTCTACATTAAGGTTAAAGATTTACTTCAAGAAGTCTTTAATTGAAGAGGAAAAAAAACTTCGCCACAAGTATGGTAAACATATCAAGGAATTTAATTGCATCTATGCAATTTCTAAATTCGTAGAAAATTCTGAGAATGTAAATGTAATATTAAAAGAGTCCATCCGTCTACTTCCTTCAGCTTGGCAGTATCCAGAAGATATAAAATAACAGCCTTAGTCCACATTTCAGCAATTCTTTCATAGTTCATATAGGGCAAGACATGGAATCCATCTTGAGGAAATCACATCACCCATTTACTTATTCAAAAAAAATAGGGAACCCATCACATTAATGATATATGTTTTTCTATATTCTAAAACATAAATGTTTCATACACGCAATATAACATTCGCACATACTATATTGCAATAATCCTTTTCCTTTAAGTTAATTAGACCTATACATCCTCGATCTGCTTCGCTATAGCGTCTGCAAAGTCAACCACCTTTACATTAGACTTCATAAATCGCCTAGCTTGGTGAAGATTCATAATGCAACTTGGACATGCAGATATTAGGAGTTCTGACCCAATTGTTTCTGTTTGTAAAATTCTTTTCTTAGCAATCGCAAGTGAGTTATCTGTATCTACACCTTTGTATAAGCCTCCTCCACCACAGCAGAGTGAGTTAAGCTTGTTTTCTGGAAGTTCCAAGAAAGAAGTTGATAACGCTGCAAGTACATTTCGAGGTTGTTCTATTATACCGAGCAGTCGACCTAGTTCGCATGGATCATGATACGTTATTTTCTTTTCTAACTTTTTTAGGCGTATTTTTCCATTTTTAAGGTAATCATTGACTAATTCGGTGATATGAAGCATAGAAAATTTTAGTTGACGACCGAGAACCTTAGGATATTCATATTTAAACATTCTATAGCAACCTGGGCAACTAAACACTACTCTCTTTGAACCTAATGCTTCTATTTTTTCTACGTTGTGGATTACAAACTCTTTAAATTTTTCAGTTCCCCCTCCAAACTTCAAGGGAAGTCCACAGCACCACTCTTCACTAAATGTTGTCCAATCTTCCTTTGCCGAGTTAAGAATTTTTGATACACCCTTCGCTACGACTCTAAGAGAAGGAATATATGAAATTGAGCACCCGACAAAATAAAGCGTCTCTGCACTTCTCTCTTCTCGAACATCGAGCCTTCTCATCCAATTCCCGCGTTTTACGTGCGGTCGATTCAAGAAATTCTTCTCTGTTAAAGTACTATCAATCATACTAATAATCGGTTTTGGTGCAAGATCTTTTTCAAAAACTCTCTCTCGCGCCTTTTCCCAAATATCAACCAAGTCAAAGTTGTAAGGACATACAGTCATACAACGGCCACAAAGCGTACAAAAATAAAGTGAAGAAGCAAAATTTTTGACCTCATCTTGGTCTACATTTCGAGAACCAAAAAGAAACGCACGAATCCCATATTTAGATTTAGCTATAGACTTTAACAATCGAATTCTAAATGCAGGAGAACTGTTTATATCCTGAGTCTCCTCAAAGACCGGACAGGCCAAATTACACTCCCCGCACTTTCCACAAGCATATAACTGGAGAATCTGTAACCTTGAAAAATCGTCTATGAATTCTTTATCCATCATTCTTCTTCCTCATCAATGATTGATTTAGTAGAGAACCTTTGTCTAGTACGTGCAATTATGAAATAAAACGATGCCATCCCCTGAATAATACCTCCACCGCCTAACACTGAAACCGTAACCCAACCATAAGTCAACAAAGTACAATGAAAAGGAGTTATTGGACCTAAAAATGGTATAAGAGTAGGAAATCTTAAATTAAAACCAAATATTATCAGCGCAACATAAAAGATCATTTCAACATAGTTTATAGGTTCCCGAAGACGGCGAAAATCTTTGTTAATCACAATTATACAGACGTAAACCATGAACATGATGGTGAAAAATGCTCCTGTGTATCCATGAAACTGACGAATAATATTCATTCCAATCAAAGGTCCTGCCCACTCATAAATCAGCCCAGATATCAATAGAAGCATCATAGAAATATGAAAAAGTAATAGAAAAGGTAGCGGTTTGAACATATCAATGAGAGCTTTAAAAGGTTTAGATTCAACAGGGTACTTGAATTCATCTATATCTCTCCTCTTTTTCACCATAGGTTCTAACCTTCAGGTATTCTTTTCCACATAACACTATAAACTAACATTCCAATCAAGGCAATACCACCAAGAATCAGGGGGCTAAGTATAGTTATCCAATCCATCACAAGTTCAAATAGAGGTCTAGCTATTACACCGCCCACACCAACCGTAACTTCAATATCCATAAATCCACCTTCACCCCCCGCAGATGCAGCAAATGTTCTTATAGTGAAATTTCCCGCGGTTTCAGGAGCAATTATTTGAAAAAGACCAGAGATCGTACCTGCATCTAATTGGGTGTCGTTTGGATCGTTATCTTCAACATTCCTTGGCATAAACGTGAAGTAGACGTTGTGAGACACATTGGACCACACCATAATCAAGCTGGGATCTCCACCCCTAGCATCAACTTCGAGCCAAAAGGTATCTTCAGGTTCAACCTGCAATGTTTCAGAAGCATTGGTTGAAATAGTAATTCCAGAGCTATGACATGGCAGACAGTTCTCACCAAAAGAAATTGAAGCAAAAGAAGGGACAGATAAGCTAGAAAAGATTACTGTGACTAATAATGCGAATACACATAACGCGCTCAACCAACTTTTACTACTAGAATGATAACCATTCAACTTGATCAAAACACTACATCAAACCATAATTTAATATTTTGAAATAGAAATATTGGTATTTATGTCTTTACAATTTGTAAAATTAGTAACATAAACTTCTATATCATTACAATATGTAAACCATTTATGCATAAGTATTAAATATAAGATAATTAAATAATCGATTTATGTGATATGTTATGAAATATTATCGAGAGGTCTATGGTCTTAACGGACAAATGAAAGAAGTCGAAAAAGAGATCACAGACATTAAAGGCGTTGAAATTTATGCTACTCTACCTTTTGACATGGGCTTCGTTGAGATAAACGCCTCCACCCAAACAGAAATCAAACATCTTGATCAAAAAGTTATCAGCAGAATCCTCTCGTTTTGTGAAAAAAATAGAATCGAAGAACATCTCTTCGGTTCACTTGAGAAATTTTAACCAGTAGACTTCCTTTAATCTTGACAGCCCTAGTTTATGTGTTCTATTCTAAAATAGTTCGAATTAATACAACTAATACTAAAACTGGTAAAAAAATTGATATTGAGCATTATTTTAAAAGAGAACAATTTTTACGAACGAAGAATAATATAAAGTGCTTTTTTACCTTAAGATAGAAGCCCGCTCGAGGATTCAAACTACAAGTATAAAAGATGGTTTTAGCGTGTCTACTCCGATCTCTTGAAGATTTAGCGAGTGGATTAAATAAAGCACCTCAAGATATGGATGTGCTTTAACTCCTAGACATAGTATGAATGCTTAAAAGAGATATCAGTTTAATTCGGTATCAGTCAATCTTTCTTAACTTTTTTCAGTTTTTTCTCTATATCTTTTGTGTACCAATCCACAGCAGCTTCTCCACGAAGCAACTTCTCAAGTTCTTCAGGATTCGAAGGCTTTAACACGGCAATCCATCCGTCACCATAAGGATCAGAATTCAACGCTTGAGGCTTCCTTCTAAGAGCTCTATTAATTTCTAGGATTGTGCCACTGATCGGTGCTTCAACAGGACCCACCCACTTCCCAGTCTCCATAGTAGCGACACCTTTACCCTGAACAATAGAACGCCCAGGAGGCTTTATCCTGATAAATCGAATTTTTCCAGCAAGTTTCCCTGCAAGATCCGTAATACCGACTCTCACGCTTCCATCAGATTCTGGCTTTGCCCATGTTTGTCCTTCTCCTTTCGCTCCGCCATCCCAATAGTAAAGATCTTCACGAAGCTCATATTTTCCAATTTTTACCATTCCAATACACCTTTTAGATAATTGATTATGTTTGAAGTAAAAAAGTTTTCGGAATGTACTTTTAACAGTTTTTATGCTTTGCAAACTGGATTATGTAGATCGCTAGCAAGGTAGATATAGCTATTAATGTAATCAAGCAACCAGCCTATACCAGAGAAACACGTTCGATAACCTTTACTTCAATGTATACCATACTTATTGCATTAATGTTAGGATTCACTTGGATGTTGTATGGACGGACATAGACATCTCTAATCAAGTTACTTACGATGAGGAGGCGAGATGAGGATCCCAACCCGGTTCAATGAAGTGGAATGCGTATCCACCTCCCCAGTTAGTAGACCGTTTTCATATAAAGAAATCCATGTTCTTCTCTTGTAGGAGTTTGAACTGAGATATTCATCAAATAGCAGATCATTCATTTCAATCGATACATTATCTATATCAATTGTGCAGCAGAGTTGATACCATCCTAATGTAGAGATCTGAATATTAGAGCTTACAGTGTTCCAAGTAAAATGAGATCTAGACCAAAGTAAAGAATTGTATGAGAGCTGGATCGCATCAAAGTACGTATTTTTAAGATTCTAAGATAATTTCTGATCACTCTAATACCGATAGAAAAAAGGGTTAAAATAACTAATGGTACTGTTAGATTTGCCAGAGAACTATCCGTTGTAAAACCTAAAAATAGATACAAAATGACTGAACTAACTCCAATAAACACAATTATGATAAGGGTCCTAGTTCGTTTTGGATTTGGAAATGTGTAGAAGAAGATTGAAATTGTTAATCCAAGTGCAAAATAAAACGAGAAAGTATTGAAGAATTTGGGACCCATCTCTGATTGGAGTCCTGTAATAGCTGAGAGAATCGTTGGATTGAACACATCCACAAACATTACTACAATAAGCCAATAATATAGATCAAAGAGATAATAGTGCCAGTATCAGAGTACTACCTGTGATATTCTTTTACATTTTTTCAAATGAAACTTGGAATAAAAATATTTTGAATCCTAAAAATGGTATAAATGTTATAAATAAACTGAACATTAGAAAGATAAAACCTTGAGTTACAGCTGACTCGGCTAATCCATGTACAGAGTTTAAGATATTGCTCTTGATAAAAGTCAAAGATTACGGATAAGTATGTCAGAAAAATTAGGATGTTATTGCCTATACCCCGTTTATCCAGAAAACCTTTTTCGTGGAAGTATACAGTGCAGAAAAGTCAAGCTATCAATGAGGTTGTCTCAACTGAATCCCACGCTCAATATCCACCCCATTCAAGTATAATATATACTCAATAGACATCTAAGATGATGCATAATGTTAAAAAGATCCATATGAAAACCATATGAAGATTCAGAAATAAGTCAATTTTTTTCGTAAGTGGTTGTCTTCTGAATCTTTACGCAGTATCATTCGCGTACAATGGTGATAGAAGTGGGTATCATTTTAGTAGCGTAACCAAGAAAGGCTATTGGAGGAAGGACTACTTTCCAGATCGTTCGAAGAAGTGGGTTCAACCCCCAACCATCTTGTCCAATCACGTCAGTACGAAGAAACAGATTATTGAGAATCGTAATAATGATGAAAGTTAAACATAATATGGCTATTGCTACGAAGGATCTGTGGATAATTTTATCGTTCACATTTTTATAAAATAATTGATTAAATACTATATAGAAGAGAAGGTCATAGATGCCCAAGGTAGAAGTGATCCCTCTTGACCAACCCTAAGTGCTGAAAGTTTGAGCACACTTGCCATATTAATACTTGAATGTTCCAGAACATAGTGATATGATAAATTATTCTCGAAGATGTATTTAATAAAAGGATTAATGATCCATAGATAAAGCTAATACCGCCAATCGTTAAAAAATTGCCCAATTCTATATCTATGTTTTAATCGATTTTCAAGAATCATAACTATGAGATCTAAGGTGTAGAATAATCCAGCAATTATCAAGAAAATGTTACCGATTTCCCAAGTAAATACATCAATATGACTGACCCCCATGAATTCTACAATACAAGATTAGATCCCTAAAAATATTCCTGAAATTTAATAAAAAATATATAAAGAGAAAGAAAGGGTTGGAATTATTTTATGATGACCATTTTCTTCCAACGAGTAGACCTAGAACGATGCCTCCAACTATACCTCCGACTGCGCCAACATACATGTACGTCTGTGTCGAAGAGAGAGTTCCCTGGACACTGCTCAGATCTGTTTGTACATTACTGAGTTGACTTGATAGGGTATCTTGTATGGCATTATTTGCTATCCTACTTGCTTCACCAGCTAAACCTAACGCTTCGCTTAAAAGACCGAAAGATTGCTCTGGATTATGAAAACCACCACTCTCATCACCATTCACAAGCCTTTGCAGGTTTGTTGCAGAATCAACTAAAGCCTCTGCTTGAGTTATCTTTGTCTGATCAATGCCACTTGTTTGGCTCGCAGTCTCAACAGCAGCCTCTGCGTCGTCAATAGCTTTCGACACATTAGATGTCACATCTTCAACAGTCTCCTGAATAATACTAAGTTGCACTGTAGCCCAAGATTGGTCATGACATTGGCCACAAACAATTGGATCGATCTGATTATACGGATAATATGTGTTGTATACTCCTAAAGTATGGTTAAACCATTCACTTACAGATCCACGTACCACAGCGGTTCCTGGCCCATGGCAACTTGTGCATTCAAGTCCAGCCTTCTCATGAGGTCCTTCGATATAGAGGGTATACTCCGTTGCATGTCGTGGAGGATAATCATGACACGTTCCACACGTATCTGTTGGAGTCTCCTCTCTCAATTGAGCTTCGTTTGTTGCGTCATGGGGGCTATGACAAGCAACGCAAGAGATAGGTTCAAGTCCAGCTGTTGTCATTGTTACAGCCTCACCTAGGTAGCCCTGAGTGGAATGACATTTCAGGCAAGAATCACTAGCACGTGAGCTAGACATTGCATCTTGGAGACTACTATTGTGCCCGCTCATACTAAGATCTGTGGGTTGAGAATGACATGTATCACATGTAGCGTAAGAATAGTCAATTATTATTGCATCCTTTTTTTCGTCCATTGGAGCATCTAAATGTTCACCACCAGGTCCGTGACAAACTTCACATTGAACACCCAAGAATGCTCCAGCTTCCTCTGGATCAAGCGAATCTGATCCCGGCCAAGTTCCAGTGTCTGAATCATATCCCGTTGTATGGCATGACGCACAATTCCCAAAATAAGCTTCATCCATTATTCTCGTTGCACCATCATGTAACCATTCGGGACTTAGCCAATAATACTTAGCACCATCAGTTATATTGAGTAGCCCTGCATTGTTATGGTAACTCTGATTCCATGCTGCATATTCAGTTCTATGGCATAAACCACATGTTTCAGCACCGATATAGTCATCGGAAGCTTCGTTTTGTGAAAAGGCGGAAGGAATATCGGAGAGGCTGGTTGATAATCCTGTGATTAGAGTAAAAATAACAAGTGGAACAAGTAACAAGTAGACTGCCAGTAATCGTTTCGAATGATGAATGGAACTCAATTTAATATTCACCTTTTATATATATTCTAATGATTTTACTTATAGTTTGTTAATAATCCCCTATAAAAAACTTCCTTAATAAATACTATTTTATAAAAAAAAGTTCGAAAAAAAGGTATTCTGGAATTGCTTCAATAAATAAGTCATAATTATAAATAAAATAAATATAATGCATACACATAACTTCTTTTAATAATCACATTGACACATTATCCTAAAAAAATAATACATGATAAATTTACAAAGGATTAATATAACCTTAAAATATGTTATAGAAAATAAAAATAAAGATGACTTCTATGAAAAAATATGGAATCCTAGCAACTATATTTATTTTCAACTTAATATCATTATACTTAACCTTCATGTATGCGCCACCAGAAGCAACTTTAGGCGATGCATATCGAGTCTTTTATCTCCACGTTCCATCTGCATGGGTATCCTATTTAGCGTTTGGAATTACCTTAATCGGTAGCATCATCTATCTTATCAAAAAAAGTTCAAAGTGGGATATGCTTGCTGAAGCCTCGGCAAAACTTGGAATAGTCTTCTGCATTGTAGCATTACTCTCCGGCTCAATCTGGGCCAATATGACTTGGGGGTCTTACTGGAATTGGGATCCCAGGGAAACGACAACCCTGATTCTTCTAATAACATATATCGCGTATTTATCGTTCAGAATGGCTATAGATGATATAGATAAAAAGGCTAGGTTGAGTTCTGTGTTAGGAATCTTAGGTTTCATAAGTGTTCCCCTCAGCTATGTATCAGTAGAGTTATTTACGCTTCATCCAGGAGGAGGAGCTCCCCTGTCAAAGCTAAATCTAACTTCTCCAATGATGACTACGCTAATGATTGCACTAATCGGAGTGTCTATGATATACTTGTTCTTATTGAAGCGCACATTAGATTTAATGAAAATTGAATCGAAATTGATAAAAATTCGTTATGAGGGGGGTGAGATTTGATGAGTGCGATGGAAAGTGTACTTTCTGTGTCTATTGTATTTTGGTCAGCCATATTTGTTTACATAGTTTGGATAGATCGTAAAATCTCTTCCCTGAAAAAGATGGTTGAATCGTTACAAAATAAGGACTAATATACATGTTTACAAAAAGAAGAATTTTGATGATGTCAGGCGTTGCTGTAATTATATTGTGCGTCTCTATTATTTTATTTTCCGCGCCAGGATTTGTTAATCCTTACCATAGTGTCTCAGAGGTCTCAGGAGATACTACAAACTTTATGAATAGACATATCCAAATGATAGGGAATGTCACAACCGGATCTATTCATATACTGGGTCAAGATACATCTTTTAAGATAACTGATGGAACATCTGTATTAGACGTAGTTTATTCGGGAGCTCCACCTCAAAACTTTGTGGATAATGTTGAAGTAGTGATAGCTGGATCTCTAATTTTAGAGGACACGTTTAAAGCTACTGAAATTCTAACGAAGTGTCCGTCAAAGTATGAATAATGATATTTTTCATGGTATCGTTAAGATGTATATATCCAGTTTAGTCGAGAAATATACCCAAGGAATTAATCAGAGAATATATATTCGAAAAGTAAAATTGATGTGACCAATAATGCAATTAATGAAAGAGAGATAATTCTAAGTTCAGGTAGTGCAAGAGAAAACGTAAGTCCGTAGACGAGATTTTTTGTTAAAATTACGGAAGGTATGAACACGGGAAGTACAAGGGGGAATGTTAATAGTGGGATTAAAATGGTTCTTGACTCAGTATACATTGTTAATCCAGAAACTGTTGCACCTACAATAGCTAAGTCAAGAGTTCCTAAAGCAAAGACTAGTACAACAAAAAGTGGATTGGAATTGAAGGAGTATCTAAACAAAATGGTGCTTAAAGGAACGACGAATAGCTCAACTACACTCATGAGAAGAAAACCATATAAAATTTTTCCAATGAGTATAGATTGGCTGGATATGGGAAGCACTCGTAACCCATTAATAGTTCCTTGTTCCATCTCTCTAGCAAAGACCGTGTAAAAACCAAGCATCCCCGTGAACAGGAAGATAATCCAAAGTAAAGCGGGAAGAATCTCATTTGTATACGGAGAGAAGGGCCCCAGTGAGAAACTGGACATTAACACCGAAATAAAAGCAAAGGTAATCATAGAAAAAACTTCATATTTCCGCCTAAATTCTAACTGTATGTCTTTCAAAGTAATATAGAAAACATGCGTTAGATCACTCAATATTTCATCCTTCAAAGTCTAATGCACCTCAGGAACACTTGAATAGAAACTCGAGTATATGATCAAATAAAGGAATAAGTTTTTTCTCCAATGAAAAAGACACCGATAACATAGAAATGTTACTTCGCACTATATTATTTACGGTTTAAACATGGTTTAATTGTCTATTGGATTGAGCTGTAAATTATTGTTTCTGCAAGTTCAATTCCTTGATCACCTATGCGTCCTATTCGGTTCACTATCTGAATGATGTGGCACATAACTTCACATGGGATCCCTTCTTTACGGGCTTCAGCTAGCTTCGTATTAAGTTTTAACAATTCTACATTAAAATCAGACTGTGCAACATTAACAGAGAAGTTTAACGGGGCATTATTGAGAAAAGCTTCAACAGATTTAGTATAGATATTGAGTGCTTTTTCTCCGAATGTCTTTATTAGAAGTGTAATTTCATTAGGTATATGATAGTTTCCCAATGCAATTATGTTTTTCAATATTTGTTCAACATTTTTGGCTACACGAATAATTATTTGACTTGTAGTAAGAGCATCTAAACAATCTATTGGTTCTATGTTCAATCTTCTAAGGACATCGCTTCTCAAAAGTGAACTCCTAAGTTGACGTAGAACAAGATAGTAAAAACGTGTTAAATCGATACGCATTTTAAGAATGTTCTTAGCCATAATATCGTCGGAAGTCATTATGGCTTTCAGAGTACCCTTAAACATTGAGGAAGCTAAAGCGTGGGTTCTCTCCAACCCTTTTTTAATCGGTAATTCCGCTGGGTCCAATAAACTCTGGATGGACACTTCTTCAGATGTTAACTCCATGATGCTTAAACCAATTAATTTACTTACACTCCCTCTGATGATGTTATGATGACGCGAAGTGAATAGTCCATTAGTCGCTTTTAATTTAATATGAGAATGCCCATCTATGTATTTTGCAATTATCTTTCGCCCAAGATCATCAACGTTTGCTATGTTTATAGCGATTTCAACCTTGCTTACGCCTCTACCTACAAGGTTACGAGGAGATAAAGATAAAGTACCGTCCTTCTGAACATGTACACTCAGCTTGTCTCCTTTTTTCAGCTGTATTGATTCAGTCCAACTTTTAGGAAGCGACATTACTAGAGTGGAATCCCCTAGCTTGTAAACACTTCGTATCTTTTCTGCTACTACCACAGTTTTCCACCAATATTAAATATTTTATATACGTTACTAATTAAATTATAACATAAATAGTTTATATATTTTAATGTATTTGTTAAATAAATAATGGAATATTTAAAAAATAATTCAAAGTTATAATTGCTGAGATAAATGGGCTTATTAGTGTATTTCATATAATTAAGAGTGAATTTGGATATTTGAACAAAAGGATAGAATTATTGCTTTGAAGATATTTTTTAAGGTCACATTTCAAAAATAGCCTTTACGCCAGCACTGGTTATCTCTGAACTCTTGAATACTTGGCGCATTCTTCCTTCCACTAAAATTCCCCCCCTATCGGAAAGGCTCTTAGCAAGATCTATATCATGAGTAGAAACAACAATAGTCTTATTTTCGCGCACATTTCCAATGAATTCTTTGAGAATATTAGCGCTTAACACGTCTAAACTAGAGAATGGTTCATCTAATAATAAGATCGCAGGATCATGTATGAGGGCTCTCACAAGGTCAAAGCGCTTCTGGAGACCACGTGATAAATTCTTGATAGATTCATGTTTCCAACGAGTGATTTTTAATAAATTTAGAAGTTCATTTATCCGTTCTTGGAGTTTCTCTTTTGATGATAAATTATAGAATTGTGAATAAAATCGGATATTTTCCTCACCGGTGAGATCTCTATAAAGAAAAGAGTCGTGAGCTAAATATCCAATCTTTTGACGAATTTCTCGTCCATTCGTTTTGAGGTCCAACCCGTATATGTTTATATCTCCAGAAGTAGGCGAAACTAATGTACCGAGAATTTTTAACAATGTGGTTTTCCCGGATCCATTAGGACCTAGAAGAACAAAAACTTCACCTCGAAGAATTTTTAAAGTTACATCTCTTAATGCATAAGTGTACCCATACCTCTTTGAGAGATTCTCTATATCAATCGATGTTTCATCAGTCAATTAATGAACCCTTCGAAATCTTGAATGTTGTTATTTACAAATATTAGAGTTATCTAAAGATTTATCGCTCTATCTTTAGATGTCATTTGCAGTATACTAGTTTTCATTTCGCATATTCAAGTTTATCTAGAGAATTTTAAAGCAATATTAAAAATTAGTAGATTAAACTATAGTTGTAGGGCTATCAGTTAGTTAAAATAGGTGAATATATCAGCCTAAAGATTGTAGTAGATATGTCCAATTACACTTTTATTTTGCTTTATTAATTACTCGATCAATAGCTGAAACAGTTTGTTGATAATATGAACTAATCCAATGCTCTGGATAAAAAGAGGCACTGCAAATCTTCACATTTAGGTCCTTGTATTTTAATCGCGTCTCATATTTTTTGTTCCAATTTGGCAACTCCTTGAGCCCATATGCCTGTCTAAGTTTGACCAACACATCAACAGAATCTCCTGGAAACTCATAAGGAAGATCAATAACATATTTAAATCCTTGAGAAGAGACAAGTTCTAAAGCTTGAATTGGATTCATCATTTTATGATTAGGATTGTATTTTTTCTCCAAGAATTGACCAAAAATCTGCAGAACTATAAGTTCACCCCCAAAATTAATCTCTCGCAAGATCGCTTCTTTGGCACTTTTAAAAACTTTATTTACATTCTTATGATAGCAATCATTTGCAGCGTCATATTTTCCGAGTTTAGTAGTAGGAAAACCATGGTTGGAAAGAAACACAGCGACCTTTGCCTTTTTTGGGAGTTCATCTAATTCGTCTTTTAGTTTAAGGATAATTCCATCATTAAAAACGGGGGTTCCTCCTAGCTGATCTGCATAAACAATTGGAATTTGGATTCCTAGTTCATGTAAAGCATGATTAACATGCTTTCGAAGATGAAATGTTGACATGGAATCAGTTGTTACTGAAAAATGTTCGGAGACGACTAAATGGGTTATCTTATCCTCTTTTACAAGTCTTTTAACTACGGTTTCAGGTGTCTGGTTTTTCCATTGAGGAAAAGGGTCAATACCATAGGCGAATCTAATAACGCCCTTGTTTCCAAGTTCTTTCATCAGTCTTTTGGCTACCTCATCTTTCTGAGGTTGTGTCTGGTCGTAAAAGGGGGAATGGCCACCCATGGATAACCAACGATTATAAATTTCAAAACCATACATTTCATAAAAATCGGGTTCACCATATCCTGGACCTGTTTTTCTGGCAAGATAATGGGACTTCGTACCCTTACGATAAATACCAAAGCGGGTTATACGAAGTCTCTTAGCTTTTGGAATAAAATTAGCAAATCCTTTGTATGGATGTAACTTTGAATCAATCAGTACTGGATGTGGTGATTGTTTCTCGGCGTATAGTTTGTGATAATCTTGAAGAATGGTTCCACGATCGAATTTAAGTACAATTTGGGGTATAATACCCATGTCAATTAGGCTTGTTGCAAAAGACCTGAAAGAATAATAAGTATGTTCATTGTATACGGGTGGTTCACCATGATCTAAAAGAAGTACACCAATTTTCATAATAGCACACAATTCCTATTTGATTATTAGTTTAGAAAAGTTCTTTCTAATATGCCTCTTCCTCTAAGTCTTCTCCTTCAGCTTCTCGTTTCCAATATTGTTCTACTTTTGGACATTCTCCTTATGTCTTTCAAAACCTTGTTTAATTTTTGGAGAAGGATTACACTTCAGGACCTAAAATATTAAAAAGTTTTTATAGCTCTTCTTGAGGCTGTCTATAACCATCACCAAATATATTTCTATTTTTTCGCTCAAGTGTGATAAAGATTCTGCAATGACTGGAATCATACAAGTACTGATCATATTAACCATGAAATAGAAGGATTTTCCGAGTTGTCTTCTATACAATATAGTAGATCAACCTTTACATTGTTGATATTATTCTCCAAATATTCTGTTATATTAGGATCTTTATTCATCGAGTTACTTTTTTCTGTTAAAATACGAGAAATAACTAAGTATTTCAATATGTCACTTGTTTTTCATTTTGTCATAAGTAAATTTAATTAAATTATCTTTTTTAACACTATAAGATTCCTATATTTACAATATTACTAAACATATTCCTATATTAAATACAAAATGTTATATAGTTTGGTATTCATTAACCTAGAGTTTAATGTGATGAATGGTGAATAAGTTGAAACCTATTTTTTTTCTTTTCTAGCTAATACGTCTAATATTCTTTTAAGTTTAAAAAAAATGTGTAGTTTTATTATAAGCCTTTATGGTATGTGTAAAAATTGACAGGAATACTAGGAACTCAAGCTTCATTATTTTCAGATCTAAGCCTAATTATAGAAGTAGTAGCTACACTACTTTTTACGATTGGGTATTTCTATGAAAAAAGGAAAAGAACACATTGCATCATTATGGGGAGTGCAGTCGCAGCAAATATAATATTTGTAATCAGTTACATGATAAGCCGCATTCTCAGAGCTGAAATACCACTTCCACCAGAACAGTTTGCCGTTCTATATCGGAGTGTTGTCATTCCTCACGGCATACTTTCTGTACTAGTCCTCATCATGGGAGCTCTTCAAGCGGTTTTAGCATACAAATGGAGAAAGAAGGCGAATTCCGTCGTTGTTTTAGGGGAAAAGAGACCCGTTCATAGAAAATTGGGGCTTGCAACACTTATTTTATGGTATATTAGTCTCCTAACGGGATTAACTGTATATATAATATTGTATGTTGTTTAAATCGAAGATACACTTACGCTGAAAACTTTTCTATGACAGTCAAAGGATACAAAGGCAGTTTAAGAATAGTTAGAGAATGTTGATGTCTTTTCATATATCCCACTTATCTTCTTTGAGTAGATGAAAAAAAAGATATTTATCTGTAAATTCAGTGAATGGTTGATTTGAGGAAGCTTTAGCTCCATTTAATACTATTTGATTCAATTACTCTATCACGTTGATGAGTAGTTTAATATCATAAATGTTTATTGAAATGTGTAAAAAAACTTCGAGTGTGCTCATGGTGGTTATATTATACCTTTTGAGTGAAACCAATAATAGTAAATGAATAAGTTTTGATCTGAGGGAGTGAAATCTCAATTCTCTGACAATTATTGAGTTGACTGTTCAATAATTTCGCGGTTGAACTGTTATTTCAGTATTCAGCGTTAAAAGTAGCGTTATAGATTCTCTTTCCATCTGTATCAGTGGTAAATAGTATTCCTTTGGAAAAAGTTACTCCGTTTATTTTTCCTCTCCAAGTTTTATGCAGATCATTCTTTTCATTATCTAACCAGCATAGGACATATCGATCAGATAATCCTTCATCTGAAGAAACATAATTGATGTCTCCTCTGAAAGGAATAAAATCATAAATAGTACCTGTAATTTCAGTATCTTTCTTAAACTTCGAAACTTTTAGTCTCTTAGCTTTTACCGCCACTACAACATTCGTTTCGGGGTTCTCATATCGTTCTCTATAGAAATTTATGATAATATTTTCCCATACAAATTTCATAAATTAAGCAATCTCCTATTCCAGGGGATATGTGGGATTATTTTGATTTAAGGATTACTGGTTGTTATGTGTTGTTGCTTTGAATGTGAATATATATTTAATCAGTTAATATAAAATAATTTGAAAAAAAAGTAGGTGAATTGATAGTTAAACGTTTGTAAGTACTCGTTTTCTCTTTCTGCAGGGTAAGCAAATGTCGGATGAGGGATCTTCCATATATTTTGAAGTGCAAGATGAACAGGTCAAGATTTTTTTCTGAATTAAATTTCTTGAAGGATTATTTAGAAAGCCAAGGTCAACTGTTTTCTTTAAATTGATCACTTTTTCAGGGCATACTTTGACGCAAAGTCCGCAACCAGTGCATAGCCCAAAAACGAAGTTAAGAGAAGCCATTGATTTCTTTTCAGTTTTCAGTACGGCAGATGTGGGACAATAATGGCTGCATATGCCGCATAATGTGCAGTTCTCAATATTAATAATAATTTCACCAAAAGGTACTTCATTCATCTTAATAATATAGCTAGATATTCCGTAATTTTCGATTATATCCAAAAGTAACTTTCTTCGAGAATACGTAGAATTTAATCTTTTTTGAGGGGGTTGTTTTGTAAGATTTCCCATAAGAATCATTGGAATTAACATTTCTTTCAAAGTTGTGCTAAGCATCGGTTTGATAGTAGTTATGAATTGTCTTCGATTGGGGAAAGAAATTTCTTTAATTAGCATGGTTGAATCGTTATTCACCAAGGTTTTTTTCTTTAAATTAAGAGTCTGTAAGAGAAGATTGATTATGTGTAAGATGCGTTTATGTGCTGCGGCTCCTCGTTGGTTCTTACATTCTTCTGGACATTCTCCGAACTCAAGATTATTTGATCCCATTATGAAGCTGAGAATGATGGAAATTTCTGAAATACTACCAAGACATGGTACAATAATTGCATGCTCATGATTAGTTTTTTGCTTTCTCGTTTTGAATCTACCGTTGACCCAATTACATTCGAAGAAGATAGAATCGTTTGTTTTTAATATTTCAAGAATTTTTTGGTGGAGAATATGATCAGAGATGAAATGAAATTGAAAAACGTCGTTCGGACATTGAGCAGAACAGATACCGCATTCAATGCATTTGTCCAATAGAATCTGAATTTTACCATCGGTTTTGATTGCGTCTACTGGACAATATTTTTCGCAGAGATTACATACTTTAAGGTTATCCCGTTTGGTATTTGGACATCTATCCTGATAAATAGTTGTTTGAGAAGGTATAGTTCTAATTAAATTTCTAAGCAATACTGAAACAATAGATGCTATAGTTTTTCACGTCCAATATCTAACAGTATCTAAGTATATGAGGTGGAAGTATTTTCGCTTAAGTTCTTTAACAGAAAATTAATGTTATCAGCGTCCATCGTTGTAAATTTTTCTGTGAGTTTAACAACGCCAATGTAGAATTTTTCTGTAGCTTGTTGGACTATATTTCGAGAAAATTTAGGAACTATCTGCAGGAGATGTAGCTTTAAAAACTTCTTTTCTAATTCAAGGTATTTCTTTACCTCATCATCTTTATTATTCTTCCATGCATCCATTTCACCTTGGCAGAGGAAAGCCATAAATTGTAATTCTACGCCTAAATAATCCAGTGGACCGGCATAATAGTCATCACAGAAGATAAAGTTTGCATTTTGGTACATCTGCATTACATTAAGTGTAACTTGACCGATTACTTGGCGCTCACCGCGGTAAATAGATTCGTAAGGTGGGGGAGGTCCATAACCTTTTTTGATTCCACTAAATAGTCTGGTGAATTCAATCATTAGTTGGATAGAAAGCTCTTCCATATTGGAACCTTGAAGAGAGTCTTCAACAATTGCTAAAGATTCACTTAGATCTCCAGCTGATCTCTTTTCTATTTTACGTATTTTTGATTTTAACTCTTTAATAAAGGTCTTATCAGGTTTTTTGATGTAAAAATCACTTAGGAAACAATAGAATCTACTTCTATTCTCAGCATAGCCAATATGGAGACCTCGGTCCATTAAAAGCACCTAACAAAACTAGTCTCCTACAGTACCATAGAGTTCACTAGCTACTCCACCGATCTTATGGCAACTTAAACACGTTCCTCTATCGATAACTCCAGGATCTCCTGGATTAAGCTCATTGTATTTTCTTTGATACAGATAGTCTTCCGAATAGTTTTGAGTAGTATGACATGTTTGACAAGTTAATCCGAGAACTTCGCCATGTATTTCATGATATCTTGCAGTCGGATCCATTGAATACTCATTTCCTACAACTATGGCACCACTTCTTAAGTCAGCTATGATTTCTGGGAGAGTTCTTGGTACTTTAACAATTGTTTCAACTTCTACAGGTGGTGTATTTAGCAAATATACTGCCGTCGGAGCTGCTATTATTATCGCTGCTAAGATTACAACGATGGCTCCAAATGTAGTTATACCAGTTGTTTTAAACCTAGAATTCATCCTAGTATTCACCACCTTCCAAGACATGATAAACTTGAGGACTCGTCCCATATTCCCTTTTAAGCCTTGTCGCTCTTTTCTTCGAAATAAGTTTTGAGATTTCACTGTTAGGATCGTCAAGATCACCAAAGGATCTTGCTTTTACAGGACAGTTAACAACGCAAGCGGGAGTGCTTTCCTGATCGTCTCCAGGTTTCATTCCATTCTCTATGGCTTTCTCAAGTCTATGCCAACATAGAGTACATTTCTCTACAGTATTAGCTTTCTTTCTATGTACTAAATGTTTATTTTCAGTCTTGATGGTTTCGTAGGGAGTTGAATCCTCAAGATAAAGTGTCTTCAGTTCACTAATAAACTGCATGGCTCCATAGGGACAGGCTGCAATACAATATTTACACCCTATACACTTATCGTAATCTACAAGTACAATACCATATTCATTTTTTGTGATTGCGTTAACCTGGATATTATCACACGCTTTCTTACAGGGTGGATTTTCACAGTGCATGCAGTTCATTGGTGTGAAGTTTCTACTAACGTTTGGGTATGTTCCTATCTCTCTTTCAATTACAAAAATCCATGGATTTTTTGGTTGACAGAAATTTTCAACTATACAACTTGCAACACATGAGCGACATCCAATACATCTTGTGCTATCCATTAAAAGACCATACTTAACCATATATCCTCACCCCCATGCTGTCCTTACCTTAACTTTTGTGTCATTAGATGAATTCATCCCACTGATTACGTCTGGATGTAGTTCAATTATCTGATTAATATTTATTCCAGTTCTTGCCTGTTCTGGTAATCCTTTACTCCATTGACCGTAATGATACGAAACTGCTACGGTATCTGGGCGAATGCCTTCTGTGATATGTGCTTTCGCATTTATTTCTCCAAGTCTCGATTCAAGCTTCACTATTGCCCCTTCCTCTATACCCATTTCTTCTGCTTTACTCTTGTTAATCCAGACGAAGTTTTCACTGGAATTATGAGCTATATCTTTTAGAAGCGGATTTAGAGCGGTATTTCCACTTTGGTTTCGATACATGCTCTTAAAGGTTATCAAGTAGAATGGGTACTCCTCGGCTTCAATATGTGGTGTTGGGTATGCATGTTCTTTTTTAGGTAAGGGTGAGAAAGCAACTTCATAATAGTCAAGATCTATGCTCTCAATATTATTGTTGTTAACGGTCTCCTTGACTTTTTCGAATGATGTGAGAAGTTCATCGCAGTAAAAGTGCATTTTAGGTTTATTTTCACCTTTAAATTTAGCTTCGACACCTTTCGTGTACTGGTCTGCAACACTAAGTTTTTTACCGTAGAAGCCATGGTCGATAGCGTGGTTGAAGTCTTGTTTCGTTTCTTTTATCCATATTTTTTCGACAACTTCCTTCGCTGAATAATCACTTCTCTCTTCGAGGGTGATACCCCATTGACTGTTTAATTGCGCTATGTATTCATCCCTTATACCAAGCCGTTTAGCAAGTTCCCAGATAATGGAGTAACCTTCATAAGGAATATTATATACATTGACAATTGGTTGTCTTATAGCATAATGTTTTCTTGAAACAGTATATCTCGTAGATGCATAATGCCATGATTCTAGGTAGGTTAGATCCGGAAGCACTATATCTGCCATCCAAGCCATCTCAGCCATCACTATGTCAATGCAAACTGTGAAGAGTTTTTTGTAACCTTCAATCTGCTTCGAGCTATCAGATGTTGAGAAAAGCCTATTCGTTGCATATACAATCTGCATAGTAGGTTGATACTCTAACCCAAATTTTTGAGGATCTAAGAGTGTTAAAGCGGGTTGCTGGGCTATATTATGAGTGGCATGAGGGAAGAAAACACTTTCTCCTAGATCAACCTTTTGCGGAGGATATTCACACGGTGAAGCTTGCATATATTTAGGAGACTTATAGACACTATGTAGAATTAATCCACCAACTGCATCTATGCTTCCAACAATCATCTGAACAATCAAAAGCATTCTACTGTTTTGAACACCATATTCTTTTGCAGATAGACCTCTGAAAGTATGTAATGCGACAGGTCTATATCGAAGTGTCAAACCATCGAGAACTACGGTTGAACCAATTTTCGCTTTTTCTCCAAACTCTAGTGATATTCTCCTTATAGTTTCTGCAGAAACTCCACAGTCTTCCTCAACAGATTCTGGAGTGATCTCTTTCACGTAGTCAGCAAATACTTGAAAAGCCGTCTTATAGGTTTTTCCATCTACATCGTAACTACCTGTCAATGTAGGTGAAACACCATCAGTGAAGGATTTTGCACTTGAAGTATTTTTATCCCAGACAAGAACATCTCCATCTAAATTCCTTAATATTTTTCCATCATCACCAACAAGTGATGGTGCATTGGTATAATTAACGAGGAAATCCTCATCCACATAATTATTTTCAATCAGAATATTCGTCATTGCAAGCAGAAGGAGAACGTCCTTTCCGGGTCTAACCGGAATCCACTCGTCAGCCTTTCCAGCAAGATTTGAAAGTCGAGGTTCAATAACGACAAGTTTCATACCGTTCTCTTTTGCATCAATTACTTCATGATCTAACCATCTTGCCCATTGTTCCGCTTCAAAATAGTTTGCACCAAAATTAAGAAGTAACTCAGCATTAGCAACATCAGGTAAATGTCCATGATACCCCCAAGTTATCTCATCAGCTACATGTCTAGCTGCTTCACATACGGTCGTCCTATGAACAACATTCGGGGTTCCAAAAGCTTTGGCAAATGCTTTTGGGAATTTGTCTCCAATCAAATATTTTCCGTGGCCATGTTGCCAAATTAACTTCGCTGGATTATCCGCTTTTATCTCACGCATCTTTTCTACAATTATATTAAATGCTTCGTCCCAACTTATCTCAACCCAATTTGGGTCTTCATCTGGTCCTTTGTTGGGATTTGTTCTCTTTAAAGGCGTTTTTAATCTGTAAGGATTATAGGTGTTGAATATTCCTGAAACTCCTTTCGGACATATGCCCCAGTTATAGTAATCAGCTCTCGCCTCATCCGTATAGATTGCTCGGATTACACCATCAACAACTTTGACATTTAAACCACAGAAATTGACACAGTGAACACATGTGGATTTTATGTACTTTGTTTCTCCAGGTGAGAAGCTTGTTTGTTGTGTTAATGGTTTGGATGATGTTGATTCCGATAGGACTTTGTGTATTGTAGGAGTAATAGTGATGATCGCTGCGAGTGCACCCATTTGTTTAATAAAGTCTCGTCGATTAAATTCCAAAGGTAATATTCCTCATTGCTATAATATTCTTTATACAAAGTGCAGGATAAACTTTCGTCATTAATAACTTTTTGCTTAAAGAAATGCATCTAATACATCATATTAATAAAAATGTATACTTTATGAGGATAATATATAAAAATAAAGATTATAAAAGAATAATGTTTAACAAAAAATATATATAAAATGAAGTAAGCTAAAGACGGATTTATCGAAAAGCTAATAAAGAGCATTACGAGTAGCTCAAATAGTTATATCTATTATGTAATTCAAAAGGATGATTTTCGAAGTTTAGATCTCTCAACTGAAGGTATATTTATGCAAAGATCTGATCAAAAACGAACATTTAAACTGATACCACACCAAGAGGCTCTAAATAGATTAACATCTTCCCTCAGCATTAAACTGTCTTCTGAAAAGGTGGAGATTAGTAATGCTGTTGGGAGAGTTTTAGCCGAATATTTTGTTTCCAAAGTAAATATTCCCGATAGAAAACGAGCAGTCTTTGATGGATATGTTGTTCATCCAGAGGATACTCAGGACGCTTCAATAAAAAACCCGAAAACTCTAGATGTAGTCGGTAATATTTTTCCAGGTGACGAAGCAATCGAAATATCTCACAGACAAGCTATTTTTACAGCAACAGGAGGAACCGTACCCGAAGGAGATTACGCCCTAATAAAAGTTGAAAAAACGAGAAGAATTGGAAGCAAAATCGAGATACGTTCATCATTAATATCTGGAGAGAATGTTGCTTTAATTGGAGAAGACGTGAAAAAGGGAAAGATGATTTTCAAAGCAGGACACATCCTTAGACCTCAAGATGCGGGATTGTTAGTAGGTATTGGAATTAGTTCAGTAAAAGTAATTAAGAGACCTAAAGTTGCGATCATCTCCATAGGAGACGAATTAGTTACTATAGATGAAAATGTTCCAAATAAAATAGTTAATAATTATGCACTCATCATATCTTGTTTAGTAACTGAATTTGGTGGAATACCCAAGATATATGACATTATTGAAGATGACATAGGAAAAATCAAACAGGGACTTTCTCAAGCTCTAAAAGAAATGGACATTGTACTCACTATTTCTGGCTGCTCAGTAGGCCCAAAAGACCTTGTTCCAGACGCAATCAATTTGTTAGGTAAACCTGGCTTGGTTTTTCATGGAATCAAGCTGAGTCCGGGTAAAGTTGTTGGGGCGGGGGTTATTAATAATAAAGCAATAGTAATGCTTCCCGGGCACATCACCTCAACTTTTGTAGGTTTTTACCTATTCACTGTTCCGATCTTGAGTAAACTCTCTGGTTTAAAAATTGAAAAAATACTTCCTGTTCTTAAAGCTAGATTGTCGATGGATGTAAAGAAAAAATCACTCTATTATTTTTTAAGAGTCCGTTTAAAGAAAAGTGAGGATGGACTTACGGCACTACCCGTATCTGGAGGTTCAGGTCTATTAAAAATACTAGTGGAATCTAATGGCTATTCCATCGTTCCAGCAGGAAAAGTGTTGAAGAAAGGAGATATCATAGATGTTGTGCTCTATACACAGAAAGAACTGGCTCATATCCTTTAAAAAACTAATAAATGAAACATCTATCAGCTTGAGAGTGGGACTTAGAAAAAAAATTAGCCATCTATTAAACCTAATTGTTGAGTTATAACTTCAGTAAGATCCAATACTTGAATATCTGATTCCAACTCAGCTGCTGCTTCGTCTAGATTGAGTTTACATGCTGGACATGCCGATGTCAATATTTTCACCCCTATCTCATCTGCTTGTTTTATTCGATTCTTGGCTAAAGTTAGAGAAAGTTCAGGATCTGTAGCTCCCAAAAGACCACCCTGTCCACAGCATCTGCAGTTAACCTTGTTTTCAGGCAACTCAACAAAATTAGTAGCAAATGCATTAATTAATCTGCGGGGTTCATCAACAATTTCTAATAATCGTGTAAGCTCACATGGGTCATGATAAGTAATCGTTTCTTTCAGTTTTTCTTTTGGTTTAAAGCGACCTTCTTTCACATACTGGTCAACCAACTCAACAATGTGAATGGGTTGAAAGCTTAGTTTACGTCCGATAAGCTCGGGATAGTCTTGTACGAACCTCCGATAACAACTAGGACAATTAAACACAACTCGTTTTGCGCCAGTTGCTTCAATAGCCTCTACGTTCTTCTCAGCAAACTCTCTATATTGTTCAGTGGTACCAGCAAATCTTAATGGAGAACCACAACACCATTCCTCATTAAGCAAAGTCCAGTCTTCACCAGCTTCGTCAAGAATTGAAGCAACAGCATGAGCAACAGACATCATCATTCCTGAATATGATGTAACACAGCCAACAAAGTAAACCATTTCAGCTTTTTCTTTTTTCGGATCTTCAACTTCCTCATATTCAAGCCATTCTTTTCTCGCACTCTTGGGCATCTTATAGACATTTTTATTAGCTTCTATTGCTTCCTGTACTTGTAAAGCTGAAGTGGGACCCAACCCATTTTTTACGATCGCCTTTCGTGCGGTTTCCCATAACTCAATAAGATCAAAATTGAATGGACAGACAGTCATACAACGTCCACATACAGTACACCCTTTAAATATAGGATCTACAAGTTCCTTGATTTGGTCTTCAGGTTCTTTACGGGGACCAAAAATAAGCGCGCGAAGACCATATTTGGATTTAGAAAGCGATTTCAATACACGAATTCTAAATGCTGGTGAAAGTTTTATATCCTGAGTCTCCTCATAGATTGGACAGGCTAACATGCAATCTCCACATTTTCCACATGCATATAGCGCTAAGATTTGTTTTCTGGAAAAGTGGTCCATGAATTCAGAATTTGTCAATCTTTCTTCACCTTCTTTTTTATTTTACCTGATTGATGATTATTCCTATGTCGTGCCCTTTCAATTAAGTAATAAAATGAGGTTAAACCTTGAATAACGCCTCCACCACCCAACACTGAAACTACAAGCCAACCATAAGTCAACAATGTACAATGGAAAGGAGTTATTGGACCTAAAAATGGAATTAGGTTGGGAAAGCTTGTATTAAACCCAAAAAGGATCAATGCTACATAGAAAATCATTTCAACATAGTTTATGGGTTCTCGAAGAGCCCGAAATTCTTTGTTAATCACGATTATACTGATATATACGGCAAACATGATGGCAAAAAAAACCCCAACGTATTGATGAACGGATCGTACAAGACTCATTCCAATTAACGGACTTAACAAGTCCATAACAAGGCCAGAAATCAGTTGTAGCCCCATGGATAAATGAAAGAGCAATATGAATGGTTTTGGTTTAAACATGTGAGCTATGGCTTCAAATGATTTAGTTTTAACAGGATACTTGAATTCCTTAACGTCTCTTCTCTTTCTCACCATAACTCAACATCTCCAGGAGTTCTTCTAAAAGCAATGAGGTAAAGTAATATTCCAAATATTGCAAGTCCGCCAAGAATAATCGGCGTTGCCGTTGAGATCCACCCCATCACGATTTCGAAGAGAGGTTTAGCTATAACACCTCCTACACCAACTGTAACAGCTATATCTATAAATCCACCACTTCCTCCTGAAGATGCAGCATATGTCCTAAGTATATAATTTCCATCTGTTGAAGGACTAGAAATTTTATAAAGTACAGAAATTTTACCGCCTTCTGATTGTATATCATTTGGATCATTATCTTCAACCTCATTTGGATTGAATGTAAAGTGTGGATTATGAGATACATTAGACCATACAATCATCATTTCTTCTGGGTTTCCACCAGTCGCATCGACTTCAAGCCAAAAAGAAGAGTTTGGCTCTATTTGCAACGCGGTAGTAGCATTAGTTGAAATAGTAATTCCAGAGCTATGACATGTCTGACAGTCCTCACCAAAAGAAGGTAAAGCATAAGAAGGGGTATATAAACTCGTTACAATGAGTAGTGTTAATGATGTTAATATAAAAACAATACTTAACCATCTCTTCACTCTAATGAAATCTTTTTTTCTTTGAATCAAAAAAAGTAGCCCCAGAGTAATAGTTACTTTAGAAATAAAGAAAACATTTAGTATTTATAGTTTTCATTCTGTTAAGGATATAGAGCATTTATTTACAAGAAACATTAGAAATATATATCTTGTACCAAATATTGGTATATTCTAAATAAGTATTTATTTAAAAGAAGATAATTAATAACGAAGCTATGAGTAAGATTATATAAATCTATAAATTACTAAACTCTTCTGGAATACTGGTAAATATGGATTTACTGTTCAAATGATAACATAGACCACCAGTCATCTATTCCTTATCATATAACTAAGAATGTTCTCTAGCCAAAATAGTCGATTCGTTGATTGAGCAATGCGTTCAACTTAGATCGCTTGTTAATTGTATTCGTATAACTCTACAATTCTTTTTCTTATTTATGCATAAGTTAAGCTAAAGTTATATTAATGTATCAAGGATAAAATATTCATTTTTGTTACTTTTCTAAAAGTCAAAAATACTTATAGAGAATCTATCACATCTTTGAATTTCCATCTTTGGAGTGCGCTCAGTTTAATAAATTCCATACTGATGATAAATGGAAAACATTTCTACGCACTCCACATTCAAAAAGTTATCCTTAACGGATTATAACCATGTGTAGTCCCTGTAGAACTATAGGAATTATCATGAATCTTAATATAATGTATGGGTTTCCTAAGTATTAGAAAAAAGATAAACTTTTATAAATAGATCTAAAAAATGAGATAACAATGAATATTGGTGAAAAAGATGGTACAAGCATATATATTAGTAAAAGTTGAAGCGGGAAAAGATGAGGAAACATTTGCGGAGATAGCTAAACTTTCTAATATTAGCAAAGCAAACTCCACATATGGAATTTATGACTTAGTTATATCAGTAAAATTCCTAAAAATAGAGGAACTCGACGATTTCGTCTTCAATAAAGTGCGAAAAATTCCAGGTGTAAAAGAAACAGCCACGATCATCATATCGAAGGTGATCATCTAAAATAGTCATATTAAAGCATACTCAAAGTAAGATTTGATTAGCCTTCTCAAGTATGTTTATCACGCAGATTTTCCACTCATAAACTTGAATGTTTAAGTTAATGAATAAAGAAAAGTTTTACATTTCATTAATACAATGATCGACGCAGAATAACGTAACAATTAATAAAAACTATACCTTATTAACATCTATAGTTAGACCTAGAGAATAGTGGTATTTTCAGAAATTGTCCTGAAAAGAGAATTAGACGAAGATATAATGAAGAATATTGATTTAGACAGGTCATTAATATATTACCAGAAAAAACTTTTTTTGTATCTACTAAATAAAGTTGACTTTCTCAACATAGAAGTTCTTGCTAGGGGTAGAAATACTCGGACTGGACATGAACTCAACATTTTTGCTAACATGAGGGATTCGAAACCAAGCATATAAATACTCCGTCATAGGCTAACCTATAATTCCTCAGTAAGTTATCTTCTAAACATAGTAAATTATATGGGAGAAAAAGGAATGAAACTCTCTAAGAATCTAGAATATGACCTTGATCTGATATGGGACAAACAAAGCGGTTGTCATGTGAACATTCAAGGTTTCCCAAAAACAAAGCTTGATATGCCTGTAGAATTTGGCGGAATGAGCAGTGCTCCATGCCCAGATGAACTCTTTTTCACAGCAATTGGCGGATGTATTCTCACAACTTTTATATATTTTAAAGAAAAGCTCAAACTGAACCTAAAGAGATTAAGGGTATCCGTACAAGGAACAGTAGATTATTTGGGTTCTAAGGGCTACAGAATATCTGAGATAAAAATTGTCATCAATATTGAAGTGTCGAAGGATGAGAAGTCAAAGGCTGAAGAATGCACTGAGTTGGCAACTAATTATTGTCATTTAACGCGTTCACTCGAAGAAGGAATTCCATTAAAAATATCATCCAAGATACAGTTACAAAGTTGAGAGTACAACATACTCAAACTTATGATCGAGAGAAGTGAAATCTCTTGAGGTATAATGCACGGAAAATTCAGATTTTAGAAGCTACTGCTGATCTTGTAGAAGCCAGAGCACGCGAGCGCATAAACTACTTGGGAAATGTGAATTTAGAAGCCACAAAAAAAAACTTTAACTAGGTATTAAAGGAAGTCTCCTAAATCGACAAAGAGGCCTTTACAGAATGTCAGGTAGAGGTTATGAGCGGTTAGAATATTTACAATCCATCATGCAATGATGATAAAAATTATTCAGTCCTGTTGTTTGCAATAAACTTTTCAGAGCTTCAGAGATCATCAACGATTTCAGATATAATGTTTAAGGGACAGTCGATTTTTTTGGGGATATTAGGAGTGAAGTGGGGTAATTTGGGAAGGTAAGAAGGGTGAAGTGGGGTAATTTGGGAAGGTAAGAAGGGTGAAGTGGGGTAATTTGGGAAGGTAAGAAGGGTGAAGTGGGGTAATTTGGGAAGGTAA
>SDBS01000555.1_pt1 | contig 36658 bp, 34 predicted proteins | sample 2277091 | NCBI WGS metagenome assembly SDBS01 (sample SAMN10404972, study PRJNA504765) | marine sediment metagenome | isolation source: marine sediment core GS10_PC15, 163 cmbsf | place: Arctic Ocean: Southern Knipovich Ridge | collected 2010
CAGTGACGGTTAAATAGGACAACCGAGGGTTATTGAATGAGTATTTTAGTAACCGGGGGTGCCGGTTACATCGGTAGCGTTCTTACCGAGGAACTGATTGCCCGTGGTCAGCAGGTCATTGTCGTTGATAATCTGAAAAGTGGGCACCGTGCTGCTGTCGTCCCTGAAGCAGTTTTCGTTAAGGCGGACATCGGGGACAAAGAGGCTCTGGAGAATGTCTTTCAGGACAACCATGTAGAGACAGTTATGCACCTGGCTGCTGATACATCAGTAGAATATTCCATGACGGAGCCAAGCAAGTTCTTTGAAAACAATGTGGTTTGCGGGATGAATCTTCTTGACTGCATGGTAAAGCACCAGGTCAAGAAGATAGTATTCTCCTCCAGTGCCGCCGTCTACGGTCAACCAAAGAAGGTGAAAGTAACCGAGACGACTCCTGTGAATCCCATAAATGCCTATGGTGAGTCCAAGCTCATGTTTGAGCGAATACTGTACTGGTTTGGCAAGGCTTACGGTCTTAGTTCTATTTCACTCCGCTATTTCAATGTTGCCGGGGCCAGCGAGCAGTTTGGAGACGATGAGCGCCCTGAAAAAAAACTCGTCTCTAACATTCTTAAGGTTGCTCGGGGAGAGCAAGAGCATCTTGCCATATTTGGTACTGATTACGATACAAAGGATGGTACTTGCATCAGGGACTATATCCATGTTCTTGATATTGGTCAGGCACATATATTGGCTCTGAACTGTTTTAAGGAAAGCGGCAGTAGAATTTATAATCTTGGAAATGGTAAAGGCTATTCGGTAAGTGAGGTAATAGAAGCGGCAAGGAGAGCTACCGGTACTGCAATTCCAGTGAAGATTTGTGCCAGGCGCCAAGGAGACCCGGCAAGGCTTGTTGCCAGTTCTAAATTGGCGAGGGAAGAAATCGGGTGGGAACCTGAATATCCCAAGCTGGAGACCATGATTGAAAGTGCCTGGAAATGGCGCAAGAAATATCCTCATGGATATAGTGATGGCTAAGCGATATTAAGAGGAGATAAATCGAAGTGAATGTGGTTATCACGGGCGCAAGCAGAGGAATAGGACGACTTCTGGCAACTAATCTTTCGGCCTCGAAAATATTTTTGCTTTATCATATAGACAGCAAAAGTATGGAAGAGACAGTTGAAAAGCTGAAATGTGATTATGCGGTTTTCAAGTGCGATGTCGCTAATGAGGAACAGGTTAAGAACGCATTTGACCAGATTGATGGAATAGATGTGCTGATAAATAATGCCGGCGTGCGCATCAATTCAACGGTCAGGAAAATGACCGAAGAACAGTGGGACGAGGTAATGGATGTCAATGCCAAAGGGGTTTTTCTTTGCTGCAAGCATGCCATACCCAAGATGACCAGAAACTCACATATCGTAAACATCTCGGCCATTGTCAGCAGAACCGGTAGTATTGGAGCCAGCAACTATGTTGCCAGCAAGGGTGCCCTGGAGTCTTTTACCAAGTCACTGGCTTTAGAGCTCACCAGAGACGAAATTTTTGTCAACGGTGTCTCGCTAGGTTTTTTTGAAATTGGGCTGGGAACCACTTTGAGAGATGCGACAAGAGAACATCTCCTAGAAGCAGTACCACTGCACCGTTTCGGCGACCCTATGGAAATCGTAAGGGCTGTTGAATATCTGATTAGCTCCAGATACCTGGTGGGAAGCATTATCAATCTAAGTGGGGGATATTACATGTGATCCGGAGAAGAGAACTGCCATGAAAATTGCCCAGGTTACAGCTTACTGGGGGCCTGCTTATCCCAGTGGTTCGGGAATATTTTGTTATGAGATCTCAAAGAGGTTAGCAAAGCAATTTGAGGTTCATGTCTTCACATCCGACACCGGAGATATTAACAACATGAGCAGTATTCCCAATCTCCACCTCCGGCCTCTTCGTACCTACGGCATCCTTTGGGACATGAATCCCGTTGCTAATGTCTTCAGTAAGCTACTACAAGACAACTTCGATATTGTACACGTGCACTCCTACATTTTCTTTCTTTCTAATATGGCGGCGCTAGCCAGGCTCTTCAAAAGGCGTTCCAGATACATTCTTCATTTTCACGGCGGACTTAGTTCTCAAAACGGGAGAGCAAGCTTTCATCCGGGGAGAGTATGGGCTAAAGAGCAGATATATGACAGGACGATAGGTTATATGACTGCAAAACTGGCTGACAGAGTACTGAGTGCCTCAAAGAGTGACATCCCGATAATTCGCCGGAAGTTTGGCATCAGCGATGTAGAATGGATACCCAATGCTGTGGATACAGAACAATTCACCCCTCCAGATGACAAACCAGGTGTTCCCCTGGTTACCTATGTAGGAAAACTGGAGCAATGGAAAGGAATTGATATCTTGCTCAAGAGTTTTGAGATAATAAAAAGAAAGATGCCAGACGCGAAGTTCTTGATAGTCGGAACCGGCAGCCTAAAAGATAAAATCAGGGAAGTGAATCTACCAATAGAGTTCTTGGATTTTGTTCCCTACAGCGAAATGCCGGAAGTATATCAGAGGACGTCGGTTCTTTTACTTCCTTCCTACATGGAGGGGCTCCCCCTCACCTGTATCGAAGCTCTTTCCTGCCAGGTGCCGGTGATTGCCTCAGATGTGGGCGATGTGGGAAACATTGTCCTGGACGGAGAAACGGGGTTTTTGACCGAGCCTGGAGAAGTTGAGACAGTAGCCTCCAGAGCTATCCAGATTCTCAAGAGTAAAGATTTACAGCGAAGGCTGGGAGAGAATGGCAGGGTGCACGTGAAAGAGAACTTCAGCTATGACGTGGTGATGGAAAAGGTAATCCAGGAATACGAGAACTGCCTTCACAGTAAAAGGGAGTCGTGGTAATGTCAACAGTAAGCAAGAAAACGATGACGAGTCCCAAGAGAATTGAACCCGAGGAGCTAAACAAACAGGAACTCATGCAGTATTTCGGCTACAAGGGTTTCATCGGTCTCGTCAGGTTATACCTTCGCTTTCTCTACAACTGGATTATTCAGAGTTTGGCGAGAATGTCCCCCCACCCGGGACTGGCATGCATATTTCAGAGAGCCAGGGGTGTCAAGATAGGCAAGCATGTGATGCTATGCCCGCTGGTAAATATTGATGACGTTTATCCCCATCTGGTCACCATAGAGGACTATGTCAGTATCGGGATGAATACCATGATATTCGCCCACGGCCACGCCGGCTATTGTATGGCACTTAAATTAAATTACTATCCCCGGGTAGCCAAACCAGTAACCATTAAGAGAGGAGCTTGGATACCGCCAGGGTGCATAATCCTGGCCGGAGTTACCATCGGGGAGAACAGCGTACTGGGCGCCGGTACGGTGGTTACCAAAGACGTTGAACCCTGGACTATCGTGGCCGGCAATCCAGCGAAAGTTGTCAAGAAGCTTGAGCCCGTAGCTACCGAGTATGATGATTAACGCACTGTGCTTTGATGTTGAGCCCTGGTATACCGCAGAGCTCGTTAAGCAATACCTGCCGAAAACGAACGACTCTTCCTCAATGCAGGAGGCAGGAGATAAACAGGTGGTCGAATCAGTAGCAACTCTTCTGGACTTGCTGGATAAACACAATGTAAAGGCTACTTTTGCTATGGTTGGTATTCTTGCCGACAGGCATCCCGAACTGGTCAGGACTATTCATGAGAAGGGGCATGAAATTGCCTCTCATTCTTACTCTCACACGAGACTGCATGACCTGGGTGAGAAGAAATTTGAAGAGGAAATAAAGGAATGTGTGGCGCAATTGGAGTCTATCACAGGAGAGAAACCCGTAGGCTTCAGAGCGCCGACCGCCTCAGTAGATAACTCGACGAAATGGGCTTTCGGCATCCTGAAGAAACACGGTTTCAAATATGATTCGAGCATCTTTCCGATGAGAACTATGTTATATGGCATATCCGGAGCACCACTGCACCCTTACAAACCATCAATGGATGATATTACCAAAGAGAGTCCTGATGGCGAGATTATTGAATTCCCCAATACTGTGCTCAAACTGGGGGTGAATATCCCCATAGCCGGCGGTTTCTATTTCAGGTTCTTGCCCTTCTGGTTTTTGAAGTTCGCTATCAACAAGGTTAACAAAACACGACCAGGTCTGCTCTACATCCATCCCTGGGAGACAATTAGCAGGACGCCAAGATTGAAAAATATGAGTATTTTCACAAAATTCGTAACCTATTACGGCATCAATTCATCGCTGTTAAAACTCGAACGTCTGCTTGCCGAATTTGAATTTGCACCAATAAGAACCGTACTAAGCGAGTATTTTCAGGTTGAAATGTGATAGACAAAGCCTGTATCTGATGAGGAGATTATGGCCACGTCAAAGGTATCAGTAATAATTCCGGTCAAAAATGGAGCCACGAAGCTGGCACAGTGTTTGGAAGCGGTGTTTTCACAATCACACCAGCCGGAAGAAGTTATCGTCGTTGACGGACACTCGAGTGATGATACCGTGGCGGTGGCGAATAAGTTTCCAGTCAGAATACTCTATGAGGAGTATCACACCCGGGCCGGTGGCTGCCAAGTTGGGACTGAGAATGCCAAAGGCGAATATGTGGCCTTTACTGACGCCGACTGCGTGCCACATCAGGATTGGCTGGCTAATCTAATCAAGGAGTTCTCTGACGGCATTGCGGGAGTTGGTGGCAGGGTGGAAGACGTAGGCCAGGGGCTGTGGATACGTTCAATTAATCTTACACTAAGGACGCTTCTCAGTGGTTCCAGGTCCAGGTGGACTAAAAAGAGAATTATAAAAGGATTAGGTATTGGTGGCTCCAACGGTATGTGCCGCGTGGCAGATATACAGAAAGTCGGCGGGTTTAATACCGCTCTAACTGGCGCGGAGGACCTTGAAGTAGGTAGTCGACTCGGTCAGTTGGGAGAACTACTGTATACTCCAGATGCACTGGTTCTGCACGACCACAGTCGGGGATTCAAGGAATTTGCCAAGGAAGCTTATCGTTACGGCGGCTGGAGAAGGGAAAGCCGGGTGTGGGGGTGGCAGGTTATTCCGCCGGTGCTGGCGCCTCTAATTGTTTTGTCCCTGGTATTTACCCGGTGGGTCTTTCTGGGTGCGCTTCTTTTGTATTTGGCGACTGTTTTGGCGATGGGCGTAAAATTTGCTATCCTAGAGAAGGAGCCCAGATTGCTGTTCTCAATCCCCGTAGTCTATGCTGCGGAACATTCCCTTTTCATCATCGGGTTCTGGAAAGAGACGATATGGCCGAAAAGATTCTCAAAGGGAACAAAGAAATGAGATGTTTTGTTACCGGTGGGGCTGGGTTCATCGGCAGCCATCTGGTTGACCGGTTAATTACCGAAGGCAACCAGATAACCGTGCTTGATAACCTGAGCTCAGGGCGGCTGGAGTTTATTGAGCGGCACCTCAGTGGAGACGACGTTAATCTTATAGAGGCCGACCTGCTCGAGCTTGATAAGGTCAAGGAATCGATAGTCGGGCATGATATAGTATTCCACCTGGCTGCCAATCCGGAGGCAAGGAGGGGCATAGAAGATACCGAGCTGGATTTGAAGCAAGAAACGATTGCCACCTTTAATGTTCTTGAAGCCATGAGGGTTACTGGAGTTAAAAGGATTGTGTTTTCGTCCAGCGGAACAATTTACGGCGAAACACCCGTAATCCCTTTACCTGAGGACTATGGACCGGTGCTTCCTATCTCGCTCTATGGCGCCGGTAAGTTGGCTTCTGAGGGATTGATAAGTGCCTTTTGTCATACCTTCGGTATGCAGTCCTGGATTTTCAGATTTGCCAACATCGTTGGGCGAAGGCTAACGCATGGGGTAATTTTTGATTTTATCAATAAGCTGAATAAAAATCCTGCTGAACTGGAGATATTGGGGGATGGCACGCAATGCAAACCGTATTTACACATTGAAGACTGCGTAGACGGTATGCTGTACGGGTTGAGCAATTCTGACGATAGAGTCAATCTATTCAACCTTGGCTGCCCCACAGCCACCGGTGTAAATACGATAGCCCAAACGTTGATAAAGGAAATGGATTTGAAGAAGGTTGAGTTCAAATATACCGGGGGGGATAGGGGTTGGCCTGGTGATGTGCCACAGGGAAGGTTCAACACTGACAAGATGGATAAATTAGGCTGGAAAGCCCGGTACACCTCTGACGATACGGTAAGGAAGGCAATAAGAGAGATATTAGGGAAGGAATAAGATGCAGGTAGTTATCCTGGCCGGAGGTCTGGCTACAAGATTGAGACCATTAACGGATAGAGTGCCTAAATCCCTGGTGGAGGTCTGCGGCAAGCCTTTTCTGGAGTACCAGCTATGCTTCCTGAAAAAGAACGGAGTGAGAGATATAGTTTTGTGTGCAGGTTACCGAGGGGAGCAAATTGAAGAGTACTTCGGCGATGGCAGAAAATATGGGGTGAATCTCACATATAGCTACGAAAAGGAACAGCTGCTGGGCACCGCTGGTGCCCTGAAGAATGCCGAGTCATTGCTTGAGGAGCAGTTTTTTGTAATATATGGCGACTCTTATCTTCTTCTCAATTTTGACACCATTGTGTCCTGGTTCAATGAGCTTGATAAACTGGGGCTTATGGTTGTCTATAAGAATGATGACCGCTATGAACCAAGTAATGTAGTTATTGAAGGCAACCTAGTAAAGCAATACAATAAGAAGCATAGAACAGAAAAGATGGTCTACATTGACTACGGGGCGAGTATCTTGAGAAAGAAGGTCTTAGAATTAGTGCCGCCTGGTCAAGTCTGTTCGTTAGAACAGCTTTTTGCGGGACTAATAAAGCAGGAAGAGCTTTTGTCCTATCAGGTCGACGAGCGCTTTTATCAGATTGGGTCTCCAGAAGGACTGGCAGAGTTCGCAAAATATATATCGCAAACCAAGGTACTCCAATGATACTTTTGTAAGCACCGGGAAGGACTAATCGAGAAGGTAAAGGGGGCAATACTAAGACAAGGAAAGACACCGGTCTAGAGAAGATAACATTTGATATTATGAACTTGGAGGGCAGGTATGGAAATCTTCATTGATTCAGCAAGTATTACTGAGATTGAAAAGTGGCTCAAGATGGGGATACTGGATGGTGTAACTACTAATCCGTCAATTATGCTTAAAGACGATGTTTTGGACATGGAAGCCGGAGCAAAAGAGATTGCCACCCTGATTAATCCCCGTCCGCTAAGTGTGGAAGTTACCACTAACGACCTTGAGGAAATGGTAACACAGGCGCGTGAATTCGCCAGATGGGCGCCTAATATTGTTATTAAGATCCCCCAGATAAACCAGGACGGCACTCCTTGCTACGGGGTAATCAAGCAACTTGAAAGTGAGGGGATAAAAGTAAATGCCACAGTAGCCTTGTCTTTAGGGCAAGTCATACTGGCAGCTAAGGCGGGAGCGACCTACGTGAGTATTTTTGCCGGGAGGATTGGGGATGAGGGGGGCAATCCGGCTGAGGTTATTCGGAACGCTGTTGAATGGCTTGAGCGTTGGAACTATAAGAGTAGGGTAATCGTGGGCAGTGTCAGAACGGTGGCTGATGTTCTGGATGCAGCGGTAGCGGGTGCGCATATCATTACTATCCCACCAGCACAGATTGACAAAATGGCAGACCATAAATACAGTCGTGAAACCGTGAAGCAGTTTATCAGCGATGCTGAAAAGGCAATAGAGATGATGAAGAAGGAGCGTTGAGGGAGATTTAGAAATGAAGGTTCTGCTACTTATGCCGCCATTTATCCCTGGTTTCGGGCGAAATGCCCGTTGGGACGGCATCGGAATTAGCGGGAGTGATTGGTACCCAGTTTACCTGGCCTACTGCACTGCTCTTCTGGAACGGGAGAAACACGAGGCGAAGTTGCTGGATGCCCAGGTTGATAGATTGAGCCATGAACAAACCTATGAGATAGCCAAAGATTTTGCTCCTGAACTGACCGTCATCTATTTTTCCATCAAAAGCCTGGAAAATGACTTAACCGTTGGTAAACACATTAACGAACTCACTGGCAGTGAAGTGGTTCTGGTTGGTCATTCGGCTTCATTTGACCCGGTGGGATATCTTAAAATGGCGCCCGGGATTAGTGCGCTGGCAAACGGCGAGTTTGACTTTACTGTGCTCGAATTGGCTAACAAGGTTCCCAAGGAACAGATTAAGGGGCTTTTCTGGAAAGACGCCAAGGGGGAGGTCACTGAGAATCCTCTACGAGAGCCAGTCTCGGGTGAAGAACTGGATGAATTCCCCTTTGTCACCGACGTCTATAGAAGGCACCTGAATATCAGGAACTACCACCAGAGCTGTCACCCACATCCATATATTGATCTCTTTACTGGGAGGGGATGTGCCTGGGGGAAGTGCACCTTCTGTCTCTGGCCAAACACGCTCAACAAAGGGGCTGGCTATAGAACCAGAAAGATGGACAACGTAATCGAGGAACTAAGATTCGTTAAGGAAGAACTGCCTTACATCAAAGAAGTATATATTCAGGATGACGTTTTGCCAAAATGGAGAGCCATTGAACTATCCGAGGCAATTCTTGAGAATAAACTGAAGATACGATGGAGTGGTTATTCCAGAGCAGACCTCGATCTGAAAACGCTAGAGTTAATGAAAAGAGCCGGTTGTCATATACTTGAGACCGGTTTTGAAAGCTCTAATCCTCAAATCCTCAAGAATATAAAGAAAGGTATCAGCGTAAAAAGAATGGAGCAGTATGCCCGGGACGCTAAAAAGGCGGGAATAAACGTTGTTGGGGCTTTAATTACCGGGCTGCCCGGCGAGACCCCAGAAACGATTAAAGCCTCCACCGAATGGGCAAAGAAGCTCCCCATATTGCGTTATACCTACACCTTGCCCAAGCCCTACCCCGAGACGCCCTTCTATCAGTGGCTGAGCGAGCATGACTGTCTGGAAAATGAAAGACCCAATTACCCTGAACTATCCACTGAAGACATCTACAAATGGAATAAATGGACGCTGAAGCATATTTACTTCAGCCCTAACTATCTTTTCAGGACACTTATGAAACCCGGCACCTGGCCTTCCGTGCTCCGCTCGGCCCTGTACTTCTTACCCTACGCTTTCTCCCGAGAGAAAAAAGACACCCTGGATTTGGAGTGGTAAGATTGTGAAGGAAAGTCTCAAGGAAGTGGCCCAGCAGAAAGATTACCTGCAATATACACCCTATGAGGATTTCTTGTCACGCAAGCGGCTTAGTCTTATTGTGGAACAAGTCATAAGCTTTGCTCAGCAAAAGCCGGCAAGCCAACTCAAGGTTCTTGATCTTGGCTGTGGTATTGGCGGTATGACATTTCCTTTGAGTTCCCTGGGTTACCAGGTGGTCGGAATTGACATAGATCCTGAATCCGTAGCTTCATGCAAAAGCAGAAATACCTTTCCCAATGCCAGATATATTACGGGCGATGCCGAAACACTTGATTTAGAGGAAAAATTCGATGTGGTAATCGCCTCTGAGGTTATAGAACATTGCAGCCAGCCTCAACTTGTCATACAAACGTTAGACAGACATCTCGTTGAGGGAGGCATCGGAATAGTGACTGTTCCCAATGGTTATTGCCCTTATGAATTGGCATTTAGCAGATTCTTCCGAAAAATCGGGATTGTTACACTATTCCACAAGCTACCCAAAAAGGTCTATACATTTTTGACTGGGTCGCCTTCTCCTTACCACAGCATGAATGTTCTCTGTGACCACGTGCAGTTTTTTTCATTTACTAAGTTTAAGAGTCTGTTGAATGGCGGTGGCTTTCAGGTATTGCTTGTCCGTAACTTGAGTCTCGGATTATTATTGGATTGGAAGTGGTTAAGTCCTCTAAAACGCATTGAATGTAAGCTGGCTGACTTTGTTCCGCATTCTATTGCCGGGGGATGGGTCTTCCTCATCAAACGGAAAGACGAATAATCAGATGAAGGTTGTATTTTGCGCTGGTGCATTCTATCCCTACTTTGATACCGGTGGGGTGGTTTATACCTTCAATGTCGCCCGCTGGTTGGTAAGATTCGGCCATGAAGTTACCGTACTGTGTGATAAGACCTCTCTATATTCAGACAAAGGAACCTCTTCCCTGCCTGATTACGAAGAGGTTGAGGGTGTTAAGATTATCAGGTCAAGCAAATCATATAAGTATGGAGCTACCGTATCATCGCTACCTTTCCTGTTTGAACAATACTCACAGCTTAAGCAAATGATAAAGAACAACGAGGTTGATATTGTTAATCCGGTCACATATAGAGCTTTTCTCCCTTCTATTGTCGCCGCCAAGGGAAGGGCTCCTTGCATACCTACCATGCACGCAATTGTGTTGAAGGGAAGGCCCTTCGGGTTGAAGGGGTGGCAGAACTTTGAAACGGGTAGACTTTCAGCCGTAGTGGGATGCCTGACTGAGAACATAATGCTGCGTCTGCCTTACAATGGGCTGATAGCGGTATCTGACTGGCTGGGTGAAGACTTGTCAAAATATAATCCGCGCAAGCCGATAAAAGTAGTCTACGGTGGTGTGGATTTGGAGGAGATAGCTGGAGTCGCCAGCGGTCCTAAAGACCCGGCTCAGCTTGTATTTATAGGGTCGCTCATTAAGCATAAAAATATCTTGGACGCCATTGAAGCGGTAAAGTTGGCTAGACAGGAAATAGAAGGCTTAAAGTTGGTGATTATTAGTGGCGGCGGAGAATATGAAGGGATTGTAGAACGTCTATGCCAGGAAGACCCGGCTTTTACATACTATAAGAGACCGAGGCGGGAGCAAATATTTAAGGCTCTAAAGGAGTCCAGCCTCCATATTTACCCTAGTGAAGAGACAAGTATGTCACTGGTAGTAGCTGAGGCACTAGCTTGCGATACCCCCTTCGTCGCTTATGACCTTCCGTCAATACGAAAACTATTAGAGCATATGCCAGGAGGAGTACTGGTGCCACACAAGGATTACCAGGCCCTTGCGCAAACAATCTGCGAGTTACTTAACAACAGAAACAGGCTGGAGGAACTGAGAAAACAGGGTAGACAAGCAGTTGAGAGAGAATTTGTCTGGGAGAAGACTGCCAGGAAAACGGAGGAGGCTTTCAACTATTTTTTGAATCGATTCCATGGGGAGGCGGGGACTTAGATTAAATGGAACAGAGCATTGCTGTAATAGGCTGTGGTGCCTGGGGTAAGAATCTGGTACGAAATCTTGCCGAGCTCGGCGCCCTTCATACCATCTGTGACACTGACCTGGAGGTGCTAGAGAGCCTAAAAGCTCAATATTCGTCAGTGAACACAAGCGCCGATTTCCAGCAAGTACTCAGAAGTGAGGAGATAAGAGGAGTTGTTATCGCTACTCCCCCGGTTTTCCATTACCGAATGGCAAAAGAAGCTCTATTAGCAGATAAGGACGTTTTTGTGGAAAAACCGCTTTGCCTGGAAATGGAGGAGGCAAGAGAACTTGTTGAAATCGCCGCCAGGAGAGAGAAAATCCTGATGGTAGGGCATATCTTGGAATACCATCCGGTAGTGGCAAAGCTTAAAGGGCTGGTAGAAGAAGGGGTATTGGGCGAGCTCCAGTATATTTACTCCAACCGATTGAACCTGGGAAAATTCCGCGCCGGGGAAAATGTCCTCTGGGACCTAGCGCCACATGATGTTTCACTCATTCTTCTCCTTCTTGATGGCAGAATGCCTCAGGAAATCTCAACTCATGGGGGTTATTGCATCAATCAGAATACTGTTGATGTTGCTCTAGTTACTATGAGCTTCAAGGGCGGAGTGAGAGCTCATATCTTTGCCAGCTGGATTCATCCTTATAAAGAGCAAAAACTGGTGGTAGTTGGCAATAAGAAGATGGCTGTTTTTGATGATACTAATCCTGAAGATAAACTCCAGTTATACAGCTATAAGTCCGAAGGGATGAGAGGGCAACCCTTACTCCGGTTAGAGGGAACAGAAGTTGTCACTGTGCCCCTCGAAGAACCATTAAAGATAGAGTGCCAGGACTTCCTCCACTGCATAGCCACTCGCCAGAAACCAAGAGTAGACGGGGTGAAGGGTCTTCAGGTCGTGGATATTCTGTCCTGCTGCCAGAAATCACTGGAGAAAAAGGGTGAGATTGTCACCTTCACTGAGTTGACTAAACAAAGTTGAGGAGATTGAACCGACCATGCTTTTTCAGGGTAAAAGAGTCCTTGTCACTGGTGGAACCGGATTCATAGGTTCCCACCTCGTATCACGGATATTAGAAGAAGGGGGAGAGGTCAGCGTTCTCACCAGGCAGGAGAAAAGCTCAGATAAAGTGAATTTTATCAGAGGGGATATAACTGACCCTAGCGTTTCGGGGAGGATAACCAAGAATATTGGTACCATATTTCATCTGGCTGGCTACGTAGATGTTTCTGGTGCTATTAGAAATCCGGCCCTGGATTTTGAAACAAATGCTGCCGGGACCTTTTACCTGTTAGATTCAGCCAGAAAAAACGGCGTGGATAGGTTTATATACATCTCCAGCGCTCGGGTCTATGGGGATCCACAATATACTCCGCAAGACGAAAAACATCCGTTACAGCCAAAGGAATTCTATGGCGCTTCAAAATTGATAGGAGAGCTATACTGCACAGCTTTTAATGAAAACCATGGATTACAGACTGTGATAGTCCGCCCTTTCACTGTGTATGGTCCGGGCAGTTTACCTAAAGCAGGTTCTCTATCCGGGGTTGTATCAATCTTCGTGAGAAATGCTCTTGCAGGGAAGGAGATTTTGATAACGGGTGATGGTGAGCAGACGAAAGATTTCATTTATATCTCTGATTCAATTGACGGGCTAATACTGGCTGCTACCAATGATAAGTGTATTGGCGATGTGTTTAATTTGGGGTATGGCGAGGGGGTTTCTATAAATCGGCTAGCCGAAGTAGTCGTTGCACAAACAAAGACAAATGTTGATATCAAGTATATTCCTCAAGTTCAAGAAAATGTGAACAATTGCGCCGATATTTCAAAGGCCAGGAGTATTTTGAAATACTCCCCGAAGATATCAATCGAAGAAGGTATACAACGATATATAGAGTGGTACCGGAAGGAAATTAGCAGGAGATAGTTCGAGTGCCATCCGTAGTCTTCATGCTGCTGTGAAAATCTTTACGTGGTGAGGAGCAAAATGCCGAATTGGGATCATTGGCAAGATCGCTTGGTTGCTCTTGGAGCTCAATGGCCTGAAGGTAAGCTCAAACGAATAATGAGAGCTGTTTACCACAGGATTTGCAGTCCTCTATATGCTCTGGATGGGATCATAAAGAAAGCAGACCTGTTGCAGGATGGTACCTTGCTGGTGGGACTCAATAACGGCATAGTATTTTATCTTCCGCAGGATAAAAAGGAGGAGTTGCAGCACTTTCAGCATGTAAACTTTAATAAACTGACCAACATACAAGCAGCATTTGAGCCTTTTACCTCTGGTTTTCTTATGCTCCATGAGCAATATGTGCAAACGGTATATGAAAGGTACTACAGGCTAAATGAAGGAGTGGTTATTGTGGATGCGGGTGCAAATATAGGAGCATTTTCGGTCAAGGCCGCAAAAGTCATAGGAGACGAGGGAAAGGTTGTTGCAATTGAACCTGAGGCTGGTAACCTTGCCTTTCTGCGAAGGAACATTGAGGCAAATGACTTACGAAATGCCGTCATCGTCCCCAAAGCACTATGGTCTGAGAAGGGTAAATTGAACCTGTGTTTATCTGCCACTTCTCTATGCCACAGTTTCTATAGAGACAGCTCATATGGAATGAAGGAAATAGATGGGTTACAAGAGGTACAGGTGGATACACTAGACAATATATTGAAGACATTGAGTATTGACCACATTGATCTTCTAAAAATGGATATAGAGGGAGCGGAACTCGAGGCAATCAAAGGGATGACAGAAACTCTGAGAGTCACTCGAAATCTGGCAATCGAGACGTGCCACGTAGTAAATGGGAAAAAGACGAGTCCAATCGTTGCCCAATTTCTTAGAGACGAAGGGTTCAAGGTCCGAGCAATAAGCGATTATGTCTATGCTTGGAAGGAGATGAGCGCCAAATAGGAATAACACATGCGAAAAAGGAGGTATCTACACATGAACAACCTGTTGTGGAGGTGGGCTGATGCCACATGACGTAGGAACAAAGCCTCTTTGCCCTATATGTAGCGCTGCGTCTCGTTATTTCCTCCCTGCGCCCAATTGGGGTGAAATGAGGCGTTGTGTATCATGTGGCTTTGTATTTGCTAATCCCCTGACCTTACCAGAAGGCTCGGAGAACTTATTCGGTAGAGCATACGAGGGGGGAGAAACCCGTACCAGTATGCACCAATTTCACAACCGAATATTGTATCAAGAACTCTTGACAAAGGCAGGGATTACTGAGACTAAGTGGGGGTTCAACAGCGCACAAGGCGAGACTATTGCATTTTTACAGGAAAAATTTGCTCCTGGGTCTGCCATTTTGGATATTGGCTGTGGTACTGGTAAGTTCTTAGACGCTGTTCAGAGATTGGGATTTGAAGCTTACGGACTCGATATCTCCAAGGAATTGGTGGAACTGCTTCAAAATAGGGGGCTTCGTATATGGCATGGAACCATTGATACGCTGCCTTCAGGCTGGGTAGCGCCACAGGTCTGTACCTCGTTTGGCGTAATGCATCACCTCCCCGACCCGGTTGGTTTTCTTGAAACTATAAGAGCTAAGTTTCCTAATGCTATGCTTATAGTATCTGAGGTCAATCGTTTCAATGGAATACACCCATACTCCAAGGGCGCAGTGCCTCCTAGGCACCTAAGCTGGTGGGGGCCAGAGCAGCTTGAGCTTGCTATGAAAAAGGTGGGATATGACGTTCAGGTTGTCTTGCCCAAGGTGCTATCAAGCGATTGGATTCTAGAGGACATGGAATTTCGCTTAGTATCAGCTCTAAGCCCTCGATTCCCTTACCTAATACGCGCCTATTATAAGATAAGTGGGTGGGTCTTCTGGCCGTTGGCTTTGTTTTACCGACTGCGGGGCTGGAGTAACCAAATCCTAGCCATAGGACAGCCCAGATAACCAGTTATCTACAAAATCGGAGGGGTATACTGTCTAGCATGCAAATTAACAGAGATATTTTACTATGGCTTAAGTCTATTAGTAAAAAAAGTGGCCTTATTAAAAGCCTTAGCTTCAAGAACATTTCTCTCTGGTGGTTTAATGAGTTTCCATTGCTAGTTTTTATAATGAATGCTATCAGAAACAACCAAGATATAACAAAAAATATCTTCGGCGTAGATATTTACAGACTCCGCCATCTTGTTACCTTTTATTTTGGAGCCAAGGCAATTCTACTATTTATTCTGAGCAAACTACTAATCAGGAGCAAGCCCCAGAAAAGCAGTGGCAAGAAACAAATCATGGTAGTAAGTATTAGCAGTGTGTGGCGAGCCCATCCTCAATTGGAAAGAGGGGGCGAAGCCAGAAGCCAGGATGTAATATTCAGTGATGTCATTACAATGCTGAGGGGTAGCAATTGCAATGTGGTAGCTTTGTATGAGGATGGAAGCTTGCTGATTGATTTGAAAGCTCTGATTGAAAGGGAGAAAATAGACAAGGGATTATGGATGCCAGTAGAAGCCTACCTGACACTTGATATCCTCAGGACTGCATTCAGGGCTAGCAGGAGATTCAAGAAGGAATGGGACAGGTTAAAGAATAATCGAGAATTTATAGATTCATTGAATTATAAAGGGATGCCCCTCTTTGATTCATTAAAAGACTATCTTGCTATGCTTTTTGAGCAAAGGACATTCAGTCAGGTTCTCCTAATAGAACTAATGGAGAAAGCTATAAAAATTGAAAAGCCCCATTTAATCCTCGTAGCCGGAGAAAACCTATCTGTGGGAAAGGCAGCAGTAATTGTGGGCAAATGGAAGGGAGTACCTACCCTGGCAATCCAGCATGGAACTATAAACATGCATTTACCCGAGTACCTTCACACTAAAGATGAGGTTTCAGATAAGATTGACCCTGAATATTGTCCCTTACCAGATAAAATTGCTGTTTACGGTCCCTGGACTAAAAGGTTGCTTATACAAGATTGTAATTATCCTGAAGATAGGGTGGTTGTTACCGGTCAGCCAAGATACGATGTCCTGACAAAAGCAGACAAAATCTTCAGCAAGGAGGAATTTTGCCAGCGGTATGGCTTAGACTTGAACAAAAAAATAGCCCTTATCTGCACTGAAAACTTATCAATATTTGAGGAAAATATCGTATTTCTCAGAGGCATTTTGAAAGCGTTAAAAGAGTTTCCCGACGTGCAAATAATAATTAAACCACACCAGCGTGAGAAAGGAAGGTGGTATGAGAGAATAGCCAGGGAGGAGAAGGCTGATGCGGTGATAATGGCTAAGAAATCCAATACCTACGAAGCGATGTACGCTTGTGATGTAATGCTGGCTTTCTTCTCCACTACCATAACCGAAGCTTTGATCTTAAACAAACCGGTTGTTGTGGTTAACCTGACTGGTGAACCAGACCCTGTGCCTTATGTAGAGAGTGGTGTGGCTATAGGCGCCTATAAACAAGAAGACATTGCCCCTGCCGTCAAAGACGCCCTGTATAATGAGGACGTTATTCTTACACTCGCTCAAGCCAGGAAAGATTTTGTGTATCAGCACGCTTACATCCAGGATGGACAGGCAACGGAACGGGTTACCGAGTTAATAAATCAGATGTTAGGGGTTTGATCGGTAATGAGAAAGTTACTGGGACGTAGAGGGGTGTGGGAGGGAGCACGCACTCATACCAGCGAAGAGATCTTTAATTTTATGCGTCCGAAAGGTCTAACTCTAGACCTTGGATGCGGAGTGTGTCGTCACAGCGATTGGCTTGCCGATAAGGGCTATAATGTGGTTGGACTAGATATAGAATCTGAGCACTTGAAGGAATGCAAGCGTGTTACTGCGGTCCGTGGTGACGCTGTGCAGTTACCTTTCCGAGATGAGAGCATGGATAGCCTACTGTGCTGTGAGCTTCTCGAACATTTACAGGATCCTCATCAATGTATAGAAGAGGTCTACAGGGTTTTAAAAAAAGGGGGGATTGCTTGTTTCATAATTCCTTGTTTAAATATTCCCATTAAGGCACTTGTCTCAATCCACAGAAAGCTCTTGGGGATTAGTCCAAGTCGAGCCAAGGAACACATCCATGTATTTAGTGACAAAAGTCTGCTTTCTATGCTGAGACCGTTTTTTGAAGGGGCTGAGTTCAGGTACACAAAATTTGCCATTGTTTTGCAGCACAGCTTGGGAATTGGCTACGGACTCGACCAAGTGCTATCCAATGCTACCAAGAAAATACCTCCCCTACATTACTTTGCTGGAGAAGTATTTGTCAGAGTCACCAAAAGAAATGATGCTTAATAAAAAGTGGTTATCTATATATCTCGGTGGTGCTGTTAGCGTATATCTTGTTCATATCAGCAAAAAGGTGAGCACACTCGGTTAGGGGCTCCCGTTCTTCTACAAGCAAGTCATACTCAAAATGTATAGTGCTTACTTCTCCCTTAACCACACCTGAATGCCCTAGAAATACGTAGGTACCATAGCCAGGTCTTTCCTCCTTATTTAACCAGGAGACTTTGAATTCTCTACCCACGCCGTAGTCGGTATACTCAAATATCTGACCAGAACCAGGCTGAAGTATGTTATCCATCCAGATTGGGAAATTCTCCTGGTTGCGTGCTGCCAGCCATTCGGCAGCCGAAACTTCGCTATTGTATATATACCGCGGGTTCTCAGGAAATCTCTCTACATCCAGGATAGTGCAGCCAGGAGAATCAAGAAAGTAGTTGTGAAGTCCCAGGCTAGTAATGAATTGACTAATTAATATCACCCCGATAAATATAGCCAGCAAGTTAATCCTTGGTTGCAGGTATCGGAAGCGGTTGTTACGCACTATGAAGCCAACCAGTCTAGCCACGTAGCTCCAGACTGCGTTAATAATACTGGAGGTTGCTTGACAGCCAATGATGAAGGCAGGAGCCAGGATTACCAATAATTGCATATACATTCTGCTGGGACCGTAGCCGAAAGATAGCCATGGCAGGATAATCTCAGCCACCAGTATTGCCAGACAGCCTGCCATTAAGATTGCGTAGTTTGAGAATTTCACTCGCTGCTGTTTCCATATCAGGGTAGACGCGACTCCAATACCAATGAGGACAAAGCTAATACGCTGGACAATTGCGGTTACTTGCTCGGCTAACCCCCAATGTGCATACTGAGAAAACAAGCCAATTATTACCTGTGAGCGAAGCTCTGCAATAAATAGACTGGCCAAGTTAGTTACTACTTTATCAGCATACACCACATAAGCACTGAACGCAGTTGCTGTCAACTGCCCCCACCAAAAAAAGATTATCACTGCAGGTAAGACGACGGCAGAAATGACAGATATAGTCGAGGAATCAAAGCTGCCCTTCCATATTCTGGGCACCACCCACATGACAAACATTAAAACTAAGAATATAACAGGAAGCACATAGTACTGGACTACCATGGAAAAAAGGAATATTAAGAAGAGTATCCGCTTTCTGAACTCTGGCATATGGTCGTCCAGGAGGACCATTAATGCTAATGAAAATGTAATCATGGATATCCCCACCCGCATCACAGCCGGCAGGAGATTGACAAAAGGTATTTGTGCCATCAAGAAGAAAGACGCCAGGAATCCATAGAGTTGTCCTAAATACTTCTGGTAAATAACGTAGCCGATAATCGGTATCAGTGCAAACAGGAGTAAAAATACTACCTTGTACATGTAGACGGGGTCTATCCCGAGTAGGGACTGTAACAGCGCCGGCAGCAGGGAGATGCTCAGGCTAGCGGTGGCAGTACCACGAGACGCTGCTAAACTCCAGTGCTGATTTTGGAGTACCACCTGGAAGGCGTGATACTCTGAGTATATATCACCCCCTATCAAGTAATCTGATATCAAGCCCTTTGCCAGTAGAAGAGCCACGGCTATCATTCCCAGAGCCAGGGGATAAGTTGCTATCGGAACTTTTTTACGTTGCCAGATTAACAATAGAACATACAAAGGAATCAAGAGAAGCATTACCATGAGAAGTGTATTGTTGCCATTTATATCGGCGAAATATCTACCTGCTACACTCATTAGAGGAAAAAGTATGGGGAAGAGCAGCAGCCAGAGACTCTTATTCCCTATATCCTGCCCAACCCTGAGTACAAAGGCAGGTTGGGTATCATTCCTGTTCCTCCAGTAGGCAATAGAACACAGGATAGCGATGGCAACGGTGAAGGAAATAACAAGCGACGGAGTCGATAGCGGCGTCGAATATCCCAACCAGGGGAGCAGGGCGTTTATCAATAAACCAAAGAATATCAGAAACGAAATGCTTAGCCCAACCGACAACAAGAATTTCTTAACAAAACCGATTTCATTCAGTTTGATAGCGTAGACAATTAAGAGCCCGGGTACGATGGTGAAGTATAAGAAGCCCAGAACTTGCCTGAGGACAGGCACATTCAGCCAGATGGCAGCATCTGCCACTAAAACCAATGCCATCAGGACGATAAGCCATCTATTAAACGTTATTTTCATTAGAGTTGAGCTACCATTGACAATGAGTAATACTATCGTTTCCTAGAACCCTCGCAAAAAGCCGCTGGGCAGTTCGGCAACTGTATTGAGTCCTCATTATATTTACCCCACCCTCGATAGCAATTCGCGCTTCAAGCTATTTTGCATAAATATTACCTACGCCTCGCAGACAATAACTTCTTCAACCGATGTATCTGTCCTTTTATTACTGATATTAGCCCCACAAAGCCTGATACTTTATACCCGCTTCTTAATAACTCCAGCTCTCTGCGAAGGATGAGAGAAGGCTTAAGCGATTTCTTTTCGGCACTTTTCTTTAAGCTAATTAATTCCTCGTCAGAAAAATCGGTAAGGTTAATCACAAACTCAGTTGCATCGCCTAACCGTTCAATGAAACTCTCCTCATCCCCGTACCTGTCAATTATTTTCCCTTTAACTTCTTCATATAGTGCTGTCCCCGGGTATGGCTGAGTATAGAAGAAGGTTTGCGTAAGTCTTAATTCTTTACAAAAGTTTATCGTCTCTGTGATGGTTTCCGAATTTTCCCCAGGATACCCAAGCATGAAAGTAGTGCCGCAAATTAGTCCAACCTCCTTAGTCAGATGAATTGCTTTTTTAGCTTGTTTGACCGTTACGCCCTTATTCATTCTATCTAGGATCCTCTGGCTGCCAGATTCTATGCCATAGCCTACCCAGTAGCAACCTGCCTCTTTCATTCTTTCCAGCATTTCCCTATCAACCAAATCCACGCGTGCAAAACATGACCAAGGTATCTTTATATTTTCCTGTAAGAGCTTATTACAAAACTCCATAACTCTGTTCCGACTAATGGTGAAAGTTTCATCATCAAAGAGAATACTTTCAACCTCGTATCTTTTTTGCAGCTCCTTAATCTCTTGAAGGATATTATCAACTGACCTAGCTCTGGCTCCCCTGCCAAACATATGAAAGCAATAGCTACAATTAAAAGGACACCCCCTACTTGTGATTACGCTCATCTCACTTTTCTTACCGATGAGGGCGGCCAACTCTACGTTGTGCGAATAGACATCCATCGGAAACAAGTGCCATGCCGGAAACGGAAGTTTGTCCAAATCTGTTATTAGAGGTCTCGGGGGATTCTGGATTATTTCGCCTCCTTCTCTGTAAAATATTCCTTTGATTTCTTTGAGACCAGTTTCATTCTCAAAAGCTGAAACCAGTTCCTTCATCGTGATTTCTCCTTCTCCAACAACAGCTACATCGGCAGGCGTTTTACTTAATAAGAGGGCAGGACTTTCTGTAGCCACACCTCCACCGACGATGATTTTTGAATGTGGTGAATATTCCTTTAGTTTTGGGATAATCCATTTCAGGTACTTATAAACAGTTATGATGCCCCCGATACCGACGACATCGTAATCCAATTCCGATATCCTATTACATACTTCAGGTCTGGATAATCTCTCGGCATTTACATCTAATACTTCTACCTGGTGTCCCTCATTTTCCAACACTTGAGCTATTATCCCTAAACCAGTTGGAAGCGTATAAGGTGGTTGATCTTCTCTAATGGGGGGATTAATTAAAAGAACCTTCACTGTAAATCACCTCCTTTGGTTGATTATTTAACGATTCTTCGTATTTGTCCTTTACTCATTTCTCTTGCTAACAATCAGAGAAAATCCTTTGCCGACCTGATGTCATCTCTGTTGAAGCCCCTCACTGCAAAAAGCACGACGAAGTATATCACGGCTCCAAGGCAGATGGCTAACATAACCTCCCATATTGCCTGCGGATGGAAAAACCAGAGGAAGGCAGACATTACCAGGGAGGCTAAGAGAGTTTTGGCAATGAAAGACCACTGCACAGGGAAGGGAAAGACTCGTCTGATGATACCTACTGAAATGAATGCCAGAAGCGCATAAGCTATCAGGGTAGTAATTGCGGCGCCGAGTATTCCGTATGAGGGAACTAACAAAAAATTCCCAGCGACATTTACCACTGCCGCTGTGGTCATTAAATAGGCTATAAGCCTTGTTCTACGCTGTAACAGGAATACATCGGCACCATAGCCATACACAACATAGCAAATATGGCTCAAGCTGACAAAGGGGATAACCTTCCAGCCTTCCTGCCCGATTTCAGCCGTGGATATTATTGTCAATAACGGAGTACCCAGTATAATAAGACCAAAGGTCGCTGGTATGCTCAAGAGGACGAAGAGTTTCACACTCCAGGTGAAGTATCTTCTCACCTTTTCGTATTCGCCGGTATTCCACAATCTAGCCACCACCGGCATGAGAACAAACCAGATGGCACCATTTACGCTGGCTATAATTAGCGGCAGGTTATAAGCGGCATTATAGATACCCGCCTCTTTAGCTCCCCAAAAGTAAGCAATAAAGTAGCGGTCGCTGAGAGTAATAATCCAGTACATAATCTGTGGGATGAGGAGAGGAAGGCAGAAGGCAAAATAAGGCTTGATCTTCTTGAAGTCGGGTTTTGCCCACCCCTGCTCTCTTAAGAAGATAACCGATAACAAGGCACTGGTCATCATACTACTCAGGAGTAAAGCTAGAAAAACATATAACAGGTCCCCTTTCCAGAACACGGCGGCTGCTATGAGGCCGATATTGATCAGGTTGAACAGGAGATAATACTTCAGATACCTCTTGACCTGTTCCAGAATGCGAAAATAGCAAAAAAGGGTATTATGCCAGGCGTCGAAAATCAACTTAACTGCGATTATATAAAGGTATATTCTGGCATTTATATCATGGAAGATCCTTGTGGCCAGTATGTCTGCGAAAAGCAACATGAATAGAACTATTATCGCCCCGGCGAGCAAGGTTACCGACAGTGCTGAGATAAAGGTAGTTGAAATGACTCTCCTATCCTTTTCACCGGGGAGAAATCTTATCAACGCCGAGGGGAACGCTAGGGACACAAATAATAACAAAATCCCGGCAGTGGTTATTGTCAGGGCGTAAATGCCATAATCGCTTACCCCCATCAACTTGGTAACTAAGAGAAGAGCTACGAGCTGAGTAAGCGGAAGGAGTAGCTGGGCGATGCCATAAAGACCAATGTCACTGATGTAACCCTTGAAGGTTTTATTTCTAAACTCACTCATGTAGTCTACTCTTTACTGTCAGCCTCAATCAGTAACCATGACACCTTTGTATGGTGGTTTATTGTCGTCTTTTTTATATACAAAATAGTACATTAACCTGGCGAAAAACCCCCCGAAGGGACGGGATGCAAGCGACATATACTTATACATGACATCGCAGTTTTGACATCCTGCATAATCGGGTAAGAAGGTTCTTATGTCATCCAATTCCACACGCCTTTTGTTTATCGTCTCCAAGTCATAACTGTGCATTCCCTCTCTCTTCAATATAACCTGATGATACATAATTTCCCATTCCAATCCCTTGTAGTAACCTTCCCTGTCTTGCACCGCTTCCGAATAGACACAAACCCTTTTACCCACTCTCCTTAGTTCTGAAAGAAACTGAGCCCTGTATCTCCTCGGTATTTAGGGCAATACAGCTAATGAGCAAACGACGTCAAAACTATTGTCCTTGAAGGGTAGATTGATTGCGTCACCCCTGACAAAACTGGTTTCCTTTTCTTTCATCGAGGTTAACTCCCTGTCTAGTGTGCAGACAAGCTTGTCTTTAGTATCTAAGAAAGGGGCGATGCCCAGTTTTCCGCTACCAACGTTAAGGATGCTGTTCCATTTCCAATGGTGAATATGATTTGCCACCGTAGCATGCCTCATCCACCAGTAAACGTCCTCTGGGCACAAAAAGACATCGAGAAGGCGATACTCCGAGCTTCGAGTTCGGTAAAATCTTCGCGTAACATTGCGATGGATAAATGTGAGGCCAAAGTTAATGGTTCTTATGAAATCATAATTCCTCAAAATCGGCCACAATCTGCCTCCCCCTCGAATAATCGACAATGCTTCCTTGATCACAGGTTTACCACCTTATCTCAGTATATGACTTGAGATTATTCAAAGTAGTCAATTGTTCTCGCCAGAGCATCGGCTTTACGCTTAGCTATGCTGATGTCCATATAGTTGGTCTTAAACTGGAGCAGCCTGGGCTGAATAGATTCAGCGGTAGGACAGAGCCCGGCTCCATATTCCTGGGGCTGCCCCTCATATAGAGGACATTGAATAGGGCACCCCTTGGGATAGAATCTTTGCTCCCGAAATGCTGGCTCCAGGTAGGTCAATTGCCAGGCGGCGTAGACACCATCACCACCTAATTCCATGTACTTCTTGCGGAAATCATACCAGCTGAATTCCCCTTCATTTTCAAGCTTCGTCACATAAGTCCAGTAGGAATGTATGTATTCATCTGGCACCGTCTGTGGGACTAACCAATCACATCCCCGGATGGCTTCAGCATAGAGTTGGGCAACTTTTATCCGTCGCTCAACTAGCTCTTCAAGCCTTTCCACCTGAGCCAAAGCAACCGCGGCACACAGTTCAGATACACGATAGTTCCACCCTATGGATGTATGTCGTTCATATTGCGGGTCTTGAATTATGTCTTTGGTGATTTTTCCTTTACCGGGAGCACCGCTAACCGCAGCATATCCCAGACTGCTGAAAGCACGTACCTTATTAGCGAGGCCTTCATCATCAGTGATAATCATGCCGCCCTCACCACTGGTCATGTGTTTTGAGCTCTGGAAACTGAAGCTGGCCAGGTGACCAATGCTGCCGACAACACGTCCTTTATAGTAACCCAAGAAGCACTCAGCATCGTCCTCAATCACCGTAAGCTTGTGCTCGTCAGCAATCGCCATGATGGCATCCATATCCGGTGACAAGCCATAGAGCGCCACCGGGATTATTGCCCTGGTGCGCGGTGTAATCCGCTTCTGAATATCCGCCGGGTCGATGTTGAAAGTATTGGGGTCTATATCAGCAAATACCGGCACTGCGTTAGCATGCAACACAGCAAAGGAAGTGCTTGCCATGGTCAGCGGTGGCACAATCACCTCATCGCCTGGGCCAACTCCAGCGGCGGCTAGGGCAGAGTGCATTGTGGCTGTGCCGTTAATGTGAGAAATGGCATATTTCACCCCGAATAGCTCGGTAAATCTCTCCTCGAGGCGCTTGGTCATCATGCTCCCTGCCGAAGCCCTGAACTGTGAGTCCAGCACTTCCAGCACATAAGCTCGCTCTTTTTCTGAGATTCGTGCCATTACCTTATTCATAGTAACCACTCCACTTTAAAGATTGCAGTGTTCTTATAAATGAAAAAGGCAGGGGGTATTACCGCCCTGCCTTTTCCTGCTCCAATGACTTAAGATAACCGGTATTTCTGGCTGTCTCCTGGTTAATGCTCACCAGTCCCGGCTCGGCACGCAACAAAGCTAGGATATCTTTCATCAGGAAGACCTGACCATGGTATAGCCTGGAATACACCTCTTGAGTGAATTTCAAGTCAGCCTCGTTGTCCAGCGTCCACCGTAAATAAGACAGGTCTTCGCTATTCTCTATGTTGGCCAAACGAAAGAGTTCAGGATGATTCCAGATATAAGGGGTTACGTGCTCCCTTTCTGATGGCTTCTTAGCTTCTTGCCACGCCTTTTCCAGGGCATTAAAGGAGAATACCTCCACATCAAGACCTTCCGGGTAGGTTGGTTTGATAGTATTGCTTACGTAGTCAACCTCATCTTTATGGCTGAGATAATAATCAACCACCTTGTCGATTACTTCAGGGTCTTTGAAGGGGTCGTCAGGGGTAATTCTTATGATGGTTTCGGCTCCGTACTCTTTCGCTGCCTGATAGAACCTGTCCAGAACGTCCTTCTCGCTTCCGATAAAATATGGAATTCCCTGACTTTGGGCAAAGTCGATTATTGCCTTATCTTTCCCACTATCTGTAGTGGCAATTGCTATACGGTTAATTGACCTTGCCTCTTTTATCCGGTAGATAACATGCGCCAGTAGCGGCTTCCCCTGAATATCGATCAGAACCTTACCCGGTAACCGGGTAGAACCCATACGAGCCTGAATAATAGCAACTATATTGTCTTTTACAGACGCTTGCTGGGACAATACTCCTCCGCTGATATTGGGTCTTCTACCAGGCCGTCCAACCGCCGTCAGCAATCAGGTTACTTCCGGTGACGTAGGATGAAGCATCAGACGCCAGATAAAGCACAGCACCAACCACTTCTTTCTTGTCACACATTCTGCCCAGTGGCGAGCGGGAAGAGAAGTTCTTTACAAACTGTTCCTCATGGTTATTGTATAAGCCATGTGGTGTCACCGCGTTTACCCGGATACCCTTATCCGCCCAGTAAGTGGCCAGGTACTTAGTCAGCATGATAACTCCGCCTTTGCTGGCAGAATAAACAGCGGGACAGCCCAGGCTTGTTCCGACGTATATTGCGTGGTCCGGGGCGACCACACCATAGGTAGAGGCAAGATTAACAATGTTACCTTTACCTTGCTTGACCATCTGCTTACCTGCGACCTGCGAGCAGAGGAAGACGGCGGTCAGATTGACTGACATCACACCCTCCCAATCCTCCACAGAGAAGTCCTCAAACGGAGCGAAGAATCTCTTCGGCTTAAACTGGGCATTGTTAATGAGGATATCAATCTTACCGAATTCATCTACTGCCGCCGCTACCATACCTTCTACAGCATCCTTTTTGGTGATATCTGTTGCCAGACCCAATGCCTTAGTTTTCCACTTATCAGTCAGCGCAGTCGCCATCTGCTTACAGGCGGAAGACTCAAGGTCAACCACCACAACATGGCTACCACAGTCGGCAAAAGTCTCGCAGAGTTCGCTGCCAAGTAGTCCCAGAGCACCAGTGATAACAACCACCCGGTCACGCAGGTCAAACAATTCTTCGAGTTTGCTCACCTTACTCCCCTGATTCAGAATTATACAGGATTTGGTCAAACTTTCCGGAGAACTCAACTATCTGCCTGAGTTCATCTGGTTCCATACTGCCACCGTGGTCTGGCCCATGCATGTTTTTATCGAGGGTAAAGTGCTTTTCAATTATCCTTGCTCCCCGTGCCACAGCTACCAGTGCCGCTTCTATTCCGATGGTATGGTCGCTGAAACCAGAGTATTTGCTAAAATCGACCCCCAGAAAATTCAAATCCTCTGGCGCTGTCGGGTATTTGGCCACACAGTAAAGGAAGTCGACTTTCCCTTCAGTATTGATTCGGGGAAACCCTTTCCCGTGATACATACCCAGGGAAACAATGATATCCTTACCGGTGGCAGCAACCGCACGTAGTAACTTGCGGTCGTAGATACTGCGGCTGGCTATTTTGTAACGCTTCATGCCAATCTCTTCACACCACCTCAGCCTTTCCGTATCAAAGACAGAAGTCAGGAATTCTATGCCAACCTCCCCACACCAGCGGCTGAGTTCAATTACCTGCCCGCGAGATAATTGAGCTTCCTTTGCCTCTTTATACCACTCAAAGGTAGGTGGAAAGATGGAATCCACATCGTAGAGCTGAAGCTTGGCAATATCAGCGCCATTCTCTTTAGCTGCGGTGATAAGTTGTCTGGCTAACTCCATATCGCCGTTATGGTTCTGTCCGATTTCAGCGATAATGATTATCCGGCTCATCTCCGAAACCCCTACTCTAATTATTCCCTGGAAGCAATATCCCCGTGCTTCTCAATCAGCTTATTCTGGTAAAAGTCAGCCATTTCCTTGTTCTTGGTCAGGTTAGACTCATGCATACGGTATCTATACAGGGGCAACTCAATACGATAGATGTTGTACTTCTGCAGGTAACGAATACGTAAATCGGCGTCCTCCAACATCAGGAACTTCTCATCATACAGTCCGATAGCTACTAAGTTGTCCTTGCGGAACATGATGCCACAGGCAATAGGGTCAGTGTCAGCATTTTTTCTATCAATTACTGTCCCTCTTTCATCGACCAGATAGTAGTCACAAGCGACAGCGTCAAGGCTTTCGTTGAGAGATAAGTAGAGATACTCCATCCTTAAGAAGTCCTCATGCACGTAATCATCGGCGTCAACACGAACAACAAAGCGACTCAACGTCTTCCTGATACCTTCATTGCAGGCATAGGGCAGTCCTTTGTGCTCGCCGAGGGATATCACCCTTATCCAATCGCCAAAAGAATCCAGAACCTGTGCGGTATTGTCCGTGCTACCGTCGTCAACCACAATGATTTCGTAGTCTTCTTTGGCAAAGGACTGCTCAATCAAACTGCGAACGGCACGGCCAACATACCTCTCGCAGTTATAGGTGGCAACAATTACGCTGACCTTCATGTTCTCACCCTGTTCTCAGTTTGCGTGCTGGTCATTATACACTAAATTGTCAAAAAGCACAAGTTTTGCCCAAAAGTCGTTCTTGCCTTTCTGGTCTATCTGCGCTATACTATAAACTCAGTGTAAACTTCGTCTGGCTAGCCTGACGAAATGGGCACTATTGTCATATAAGCTGCCCAATGGCATATATATTGCCAAAAGGATACAGATGGCAACGGGTATGTGGAATAAGATACTGCTCATCTTTACAGTAGCAGCCATCATAAGTATGTCTGTGATTATGGGCTATACCATGCTTACAGGTGAAGTAGGTGAGGAATTCACTGAGTTTTACATTACCGGACCTGAGAGTATGGTTAAGAAATATCCCATGGAATTTACTCTCGATAATGGAGAAGTGGTCCGGGTTAGATATATCGATGTTAAATATGTCGAGACCGGTAACCCAGAGGAAATAGCCGAAAGCACCGGCAGAGCAACCCTGGTGGTGGTGAATCACGAGCAGGAGAGGACAGAGTACACAATAAAAATGACCATCATGGACAATCCGGCCCAGATGGAGACGAACGAAGATGGCGAATGGAAACAGTATGATGAGCTTTCATTCGCTCTTAACGACGAAGAAAGTCAGGACTATAAAATCGGCTTCGCCCCTCAGGAGATTTGTGGTTCCACACGGTTGACCTCACCCGCACTACCAGGCGAAAAGGAACTCGCGGTTGAGTCAGTTAGCAATCTTCAGGCCGGTGATTATATCTTGGTAGGGGATGCCGGTAATGACGAACTCGTTCAAATCGCCACCATCAACAGAAGCCAATCAATGTTTACACTTGTGGCAGGGTTAAAATATAACCATGAAGCGGAATATCCAGTTGTGGGACAGCAAAAGGTGGAGTTTGCATTATACAAATCCGGAGAAGATGAGCCTTACGCAACACTCCACCTCTGGATTCACGTTAAGGAACAGTAGTGAAGGTTCTCCTCACTGGTGACACAATTCATTGACCAGAACCTCATCCTGTCAGTAGACTAACACAGGATTAGATAGACATGCAGGTAGCGAAAGGAGAGAGAACTAACTATGGAAAGACAGACGCGAAGGCTTTCTTTGAGGACGGTAAAAGATAAAGAACTACGCCAAGACCTGCTGGGTTTCCAGGAAAAGGCTCTGGAACTGGGAGCCTCCGCTGCGGAGGTCATACCCGCTTCCGACGTGGTGGTGCAGGAACGGGTGTGGATGAAGTGCCTGGCGCCTCGGTGCGGGAGTGCCGGGCTTAGCCCTAACTGCCCCCCGAATTCCCCTCAGCCGGATTTCATGAGAAAAGTGTTCAGCCAATATCAATGGGCGCTGGTATTCAAAAGGGATGTGGAGCCCACTGAGGATTACATACCAACATCCGAAGCTCGGAGAGAAGAGCTAGTAGAAAGCCTGCGGAAACGAGGATTCGTTCACGGACCAACATGGGAATTGGTGGGGCGGCTGGAATCGCATATACAGTCTAAAGGTTATGACCTGGCGATGGGTTTCAGTGCAGGAAGCTGCAAAGCCTGTTTGTGTGGTAATGCTCCCTGCCCGGTATTGCAGGACGAGGCTTGCCGTCATCCCCTGAAGGCAAGGCCATCAATGGAAGGTGTGGGTATTGATGTTTTTGACCTTGCCAGCAAAGTAGGATGGGACGCCTATATGATTCGCGTTATTGAGCCAGACCTGAGTGAGATTCCCCGTGTTCTCTCCGTCGGCATTGTGTTCGTATATTGACCAGGATTGTGTTACCCTGGCGGCAGTGGGATATTCAACTAACTCTCTTTTGAACGCAAGGAGCCAGTAAAGCACTTTCCCCTACTTATTTCTGCTCCCTAAAGCGGAAGAATTCTGACAAACTAACATCCAACGCTAGTGCTATCGCTTCGATGTTTTTCAATGATGGATTTACGTTCTCCCCTCTCAATACCACTAAGGTATGTTCGGTGATTTCTATCGTGGCTATCGTATCCTGAACAGAAAGGGTATCAGCATCCCCCGTCTATCGAAGCTGTATGCTTTGGCTGGCCTGGTGGGATTCAATGTCCACGCCAAGGAAGGTAGATATCCGATTAGACCATCGAATAAGGCTCTGATACTGCTAACCGAGCACAGCGTATGAGTATTCGAGGCGGGATAAAGCAACAGGGTAGCTGCGGAGCTACCCTGTTCCGCTTGACGTCGGCGTTGTCGTTGACGTCCCGTCACAGCGGGTTACAACCCACCACACCAATCGTGATTTCGGGGGTCGGGGGACTGTAACAGACGATATGGGACACGAAAGCTACAGAGATTCTACCAGAACATTGAGAGAAGAGGCGAACTGTTCACGTTGCCAGCGACGTATATCACTAGATGCAAATTCAACTTCCAGAGTATCAGGGTCTCTTGAAAGCCGTTCGAGGCTAACTCTTGGCCAGACTAAAGAAGGGTCTAAGGAAAGTAAAGTACCGATTGATATCCTCCAAGCTTTTAGGTGCTTTAGACGCTGGTCTTGCTCATCTCTCGTGAGCTTAAGAGATTGTAGTTCTTCTTCGCTGAGTTCTCCAGTGGTTGCTCGGGACGGTCGGTAGATGGGGGCTGCAGCCAATCCTTTTTCCAATGCTTCTTGAAGGTCTTGACCGAATCGCTTTAACCCAGTCTTACCTAGACCAGGTGTTTTCGATAAGTCGGCCTCTGGATTAGTTGCCAGGTATATGAGTGTATTATGTGGTATTACATAGTAGGGTGGTCGATTTTGCTTTAAAGCCTCTTTTTCGCGAAAAAGATAAAGAGATTTTAGGATAGCAAGGCTGCTTCCATCAAGTTTATTCGCCCCCTTAAGGGAAAGGAAGGCAGTTTCCAAATCCCAAGGTTCGTATCTTAGTTCTTCAAACCGGGCACATTCTTCGGTAACCCAAGAAATACGTCCAAGTTCTTGAAGCTGCTTATCTAAGAAATCTCTCAGGGCAAGGAGGTGGCGAACATCGTTAGCAGCATACTCGAGAGCCTCTGTGGAAAGTGGGCGTCTTCCCCAGTCACCCTTTTGAATCCGTCTGTTCTTTTCAATCGTTATTCCCAACAAATCTTCAAGGATGATTGCTAAGGCGAATTTTGAAATCCCTGTGAACCGTACAGCAATTGCAACATCGAAAACTCCGCGGATTTGAAACCCGAAGTGCCGATTGAGACTGAGGATGTCATAGTCTGCCGTATGGAATACTTTTGTAATCGAAGCATCGAGAAGAATGTCTCTTAATGGATCGATTTCTTTTAGTAGAATCGTATCAATGATGAATATTCTGTTAGAGGTGGCTATTTGAATGAGACATAGCTGCTCAGGGTAGCGATGTCGACTATTTGCTTCAGTATCAACGGCTATTGCCCTCGAATTACCCATTTCTTGAACAGCGGCATATAGTTGACTTGACTGAGTTATAATCTCGACGGGAAAATCCATATTTTCCTCAAATAGGGCATAAGACTCAGATATTTGGAACTTTGTTTACATATTACTATATCAAATGATGCGTCGGAAAGGGAAAGAACTACCTATTATGGCGATTTTATGAAGATGGAAATATTTGGTTTACTCTCACGGTTTGCTGATGGAATTGGGGAGTAATCCATGTGACCTTCCCCCAAAAAGGAGTCCGTCTGAATTGAAAGCTTCGTGGAATAATAAAAGATGAAGGAGGAATTATCGCTCCCCCTTGGTTTTGACGTTCACTTTGACGTTGACGTCCCACCACACCCAATTACAGCCAACCACATCGGTCGTGTTTTCTGCTGTCATGGGACTGTACCAAACGATATGGAACACGATGGAACGACACTTTAGGCTCGAGATTACGAAACCGCTGCTCTATCCATCTGAGCTACGCTGGCTTTATCCTGAGTATGGCACAGAATCAAGTGGTCGATAAAACCCCGGGCGGGGGATGAACGAGATTGCTTCGTCGCTGGCGCTCCTCGCAATGACAGGGGGGTACAAGCAGGTTGACGCTGAAATAGGCTTATGTTAGTATTAAAAAACCTCAGCTATTGGACTACTGCGGAGTTATGTTAAGCTCCTTTTTTGGTTTATTGGTCGGCTATCCGATATCTTATTTCCAGTAATCCTGCTTAAGGAAGGGGACATGCAGGTAGAGGAAGAGCTAGCCCAGTTTTCCCCGAAGAAAGCGATGCTCCTAACCATCGGGGTTTTCGACGGTGTACACGTTGGTCATAAATACCTGATTTCCCAACTGATTGAGCAGGCGAGGGAGAAGGACCTGCTCAGCGGGGTGATAACTTTCCGTCAACATCCGCTAGAGGTGCTATCACCCCAAACTGAGCTATCGTTCCTGACCAGCCTTTCCCAAAGAGTGGAATTGCTTAAAAACGAAGGCGTTGAAGAAGTCTTTCCTCTGTCCTTTACTCCGGAGCTAACACAGTTGAGCGCCCGCCAGTTCGCCAGTTTGTTGAGGAGATACCTGAGAATGTACGGAATGGTAATCGGGCCCGACTTCGCGCTGGGGCGGAAGCGGGAAGGAAACGTCGATACTCTAAGAGCACTGGGACAAGAGATGGATTTCAGAGTGACAGTGATGTCCCCGATAAGGACTAACGGTGAGGTAGTAAGCAGTACTGCTATCAGGAACGCTTTGGCTGATGGTGACATGAAGAGGGTACACAACCTGCTGGGCCGTCCCTTCAGTCTCCAGGGACAGGTAACTACCGGGGAAGGGCGAGGAGTAGAGCTGGGTTTCCCGACAGCCAACCTGGATATAGACCCCAAACAAGCTCTGCCAGCAGAGGGCGTGTACGCTACCTGGGCATACACTGACGACGAAGCCTACCAGTCAATGACCAACATCGGCAAGCGACCCACTTTTGGAGGTAACGACCGCACGGTAGAGGTTTATCTCCTCAACTACGACAAGAACCTGTATGGGCGTGAGCTAAGGATTGAAATCACGGAACGCATACGAGATGAGAAGCGATTTGACAGTGTGGACGAACTGAAGAAGCAGATAGCCGAAGATGTAGAAAGAGGAAAAGCAATACTGGACTCCCGGGGCAGGAGCCAGGCATGAGCAACAGCAGAGATATCAAATATCTACTGAAGCGAGGGGTAGCTGAGGTCATAATTGAGAAAGAGATGGTTAAGCTACTGCGCTCCGGAAAGAAGCTGCGATTAAAATTTGGTTTAGACCCCAGTGCTCCTGATATCACACTGGGGCACATGGTGGTCTTCAGGAAGCTACGCCAATTCCAGGAATTGGGACACCAGGTGATTCTCATCGTCGGGGACTGGACGGCGCAGATTGGCGACCCGAGCGGGGTTTCGGTTACCCGGCCGATGTTATCTGCGGAGGAGGTAAAGGCAAACGCGGAGACATACATGCAGCAGTTCTTCAAGGTAGTTGATACGAAGAAGACAGATGTGAAGTGGCAGAGCGAGTGGTTTGGCAAGTTTACGCTGGCTGACGTGATTCAATTGACCAGCAAGTTCACGGTAGCACAGTTGCTGGCTCGCGAGGACTTCAACAACAGATATAGCAATGGACAACCTATTGCGGTGACTGAATTGCTCTACCCACTGCTCCAGGCTTATGATTCGGTGGCGATAGAAGCGGACGTAGAGTTCGGGGGCATGGACCAGAAGTTTAATCTGCTGATGGGAAGAGAGCTTCAGTCCGCAGAAGGGCAGAATCCCCAGCAATGCCTGATGACTCCTCTACTCGTCGGCACTGACGGCAGTCAGAAGATGAGCAAGAGCCTGGGTAACTACATCGGGGTGACTGAGCCACCTGAGGAGATATACGGCAAGACAATGTCTATCCCTGACAGCCTGATGATGGACTACTTTGAACTGGTGACCGATGTTCCCGACGAGGAACTGGGCGAGTTCAGGCAGGCGCTTGAAAATGAGAGTGTTAATCCGATGGACTTGAAGAAGCGGCTGGCGAGAGAAATTGTGGGGCAACTGTACAGTGAGAAGGAGGCCAGGGTGGCGGAGGAACATTTTGTAAAGGTGGTTCAAAAAAAGGAACTACCAGAGGAGATACAGGAAGTAAAGATGACTCCAGAATTGCTGGAAAAAATAAAAGCTCGCTTGGCTAAAGAGAGGGGATTTGTGGTTAGCGGTAGAGAGGTCGGCAAGCCTGAGACTGAGGAGTGGGATGTACCAGTTCCTCTGCTGTTATTTGAGATAGATCTAGCCAAAAGTCGTAGTGATGCTAGGCGTCTTATAGCGCAAGAGGCTGTTCACATAGATAACAGGACAATTTATAAAGACTATGAGGAACACGGTACTATTAAGATAGGTAGCGTCATCAAGGTGGGCAAGCGACGTTTTGTGAAATTGGTTAGTCCTGATTAAGAAGTAGATAAGCGCCGCTTTGCGATTATTAGCGACAAAGCTAAGGAGTAAAGGAGAAGAGATGGAGAATCTACGCATTCCAGGACCGACGCCGGTTCCTGATGAAGTCCTGCAGGCAATGACCAAGCAGATGATAAATCACCGGGGGCCGGAGTTTGCTGGAATACTAAACGGAATCACCGACAAGCTAAAGCAGTTGTTCCAAACCAAGGGTGATGTTTTTCTGTTGACTTGTTCAGGGACGGGTGGTATGGAGGCAGCGGTGGTCAATACGCTATCACCGGGTGACAAGGTGTTATCGGTATCCGTTGGTGTCTTCGGGGACCGCTTTGCCAGCATTGCCGAGCAGTTCGGAGCCGAGGTTAGTCGCCTTAATTTTGAATGGGGCAAGGCGGCTGACCCGGACGCGGTGCGAAAGGCCTTACAGGGTGACAGTAGAATCAAGGCGGTACTGGTGACCCACAATGAAACCTCTACCGGCGTGACCAACGACCTGGCGGCACTAAGTTCGGTGATAAAGGAATTTGATAAACTGTTACTGGTTGATGCCATCAGCAGTCTGGGCTCAATCGACCTGCCGGTTGACGAGTGGCACTGCGATGTTGCCATTACCGGTTCCCAGAAGGGATGGATGGTACCGCCGGGCCTGGCGATGGTCAGTGTGAGCGAGGAGGCGTGGCAGGCGCATGCCAATGCCAAGATGCCCCGTTTTTACTGGGACTTCTCGCGAGCGAAGAGCTATCTGGAAAGGGGGCAGACACCGTGGACACCAGCGATTACCACCGTGTTCGCGCTCTCTACCGCGCTGGAAATGATGCTGGAGGAAGGGTTAGCCAACATCACAGCCCGACACGCAAGAATAGGGAAAATGACCAGAGAGGGAGTAAAATCGCTGGGGTTATCCTTGTTTACCGACGAAGCCTGTGCCTCCAATACAGTTACCGCGGTGGCTGCGACCGATGGGCTGGACGCCAATAAGTTGCGCAAAATTCTCCTGGAAGAGCATGAGGTGGTGCTCGGTGGTGGACAACAGCAGTTAGATGGTAAAATATTCCGTATCGGGCACCTGGGATTAGTAACCGAAGAGGATATTGAAGCGACAATTTCAGCGATAAGGGCAGTACTACCCAAAGCTGGATTCAGGACGTAGCGATGAAGGTTTTAGTAGCCGACCAAATTTCTGATGAAGGAATAGAGATTCTGCGCGGCTGTGCTGAGGTGGACATCAAGACAGGGCTCAAGCCAGCGGAGCTAACAGCAATAATCGGTGATTACGAAGCCCTGATAGTGCGCAGCCAGACACAGGTCACCGCCGAGGTGATAGCCGCTGGCGAGAAGCTCAAGGTTATCGCCCGAGCCGGGGTCGGCGTAGATAATATAGACCTGGACGAGGCGACCCGGCGCGGCATCGTGGTAGTGAATGCTCCTACAGGCAACACGGTCTCGGCGGCAGAACACACTATTGCCCTGATGCTGGCGCTAGCCCGCCATGTTCCCCAAGCTAACGCCCTGCTCAAAGCAGGGGTGTGGGCAAGAAGTAATTTCATGGGGATTGAAGTCAAAAACAAGACACTGGGTATTATCGGTTTAGGTAATGTCGGTTCGGAAGTAGCCAGGCGTGCCCGGGGACTGGAAATGAGGATTATCGCCCACGACCCCTTTATTGCCGCCGAGCTGGCCAATAGCCTGCGGGTAGAGCTTGTGCCCATGAAACAGCTACTGGAAGAATCAGACTTTCTCACCCTGCACCTGCCGTTAACAGAATCCACCAAGGGGCTGATTGGCACCGAGGAGCTAGCTATGGTCAAGCCGACAGTCCGTATTATCAACTGTGCGCGGGGTCAGCTAATTGATGAGGAAGCACTGGCCAAGGCGATAGATGAGAAAAGGGTTGGCGGCGCTGCCATTGATGTCTTTGCCGAGGAGCCGACCACGGAAAGTGTTCTATTTAAGAAAGAAAATGTCATTGTTACTCCTCACCTGGCGGCTTCTACTGTTGAAGCGCAAGCGACTGCAGCCAGAGATGCAGCCGAACAGGTTGTTGACGTACTCAGCGGGCAACCGGCGGCATACGCGGTTAATATTCCCTTCATTGCGGTGGAAACTCTGTCTGTAATGGGTCCCTTCATACAGACAGCCACAGCAGCAGGCAGGCTGGTGAGTCAACTGGCGGAAGGACAGATGAACTCAATCCAGATTACATACGAGGGGGATGATTCTCAATACGATACCAACGTTCTCAAGGCATCGGAGCCGGGAGGATTGCTTGACAGTATAAGCGAAGAGCGGGTCAATCTGGTCAATGCCACCATTGTAGCGACCCG
>SDBS01000556.1_pt1 | contig 36595 bp, 32 predicted proteins | sample 2277091 | NCBI WGS metagenome assembly SDBS01 (sample SAMN10404972, study PRJNA504765) | marine sediment metagenome | isolation source: marine sediment core GS10_PC15, 163 cmbsf | place: Arctic Ocean: Southern Knipovich Ridge | collected 2010
GTATACTACGGAGCCCCTCCGGAGATCATCGACCTGGCGGAGGACATCGCCCTCTCCGGCATGGAGCTCACGCTGGCATACCTGGAACGGTCGCTCATAGATCCCGGCGCCCTGGAAGCCAGGGAGGCGCTGGGCCTGGCCGCCGACCTGGGCGGCTACGCGGTCATGGTGGGCGGTACCAACGGGGGCCACCTCACGAGTTTTTCGCTGGTGGACATCCTCAGCCACGGCCGGGCCTGTGCCATCATGAACCCCTATTACACGGTGTTTTTCGCGCCTGCCATACAGCGCCACCTGAAAAAGCTGGCCGTCCTCCTCCTCCGGTACGATCTGATCGCGCAAGGCGCGGCCGCACTTTCCGGACGCGAACTGGGGGAGGCCGTGGCCCGCGGGCTTATGGCCTTCAGCCGCCGGGTCGGCTATCCCACCCACCTGAAACAGGTCCCGGGCATGACCGAGGCTCACCTCGCCAGGGCACTGGAGGCTGCCAAGGATCCCCAGCTAGACATGAAGCTGAAGAACATGCCCGTACCGCTCTCTGCCGCACTGGTCGACGAATACATGGGCCCGATCCTGGAGGCGGCCCACACGGGAGATCTGTCCCGGATCAGGGCCATGACCTCGGGACCATCATGAGCATTCCCCAGGAGATCCTCTTTGACTTCGGGCGGATCAAAGTCCCGCTGCGGGTGCCGGCCCACGCGGAGATCCTGTCCATGGGGCAGGCCGAACCGCTCGAGAACCCCGCACAGGCCATCCGGCAGGCCCTCCGGGAACCCATCGACAGCCCGCCTCTGTCTCACATCGTGCGCAGCAGGCTGGCCGCCGACCCGGAGGCCACGGCCGTGGTGGTCATCTCCGACGACACGCGTCCCGTACCCTATTCCGGCGAGGCCGGGATCCTGTTCCCCCTGCTCGACGAGATGATGGAGGCCGGCCTCGCGCCGCGGCGCATCCGGCTGCTGGTGGCCACCGGCACCCATCATGCCATGAGTGATGAGTCCCTGCGCAAGTTCCTCGATCCTCGGATCTTCGCCCTCGGCATCCCCATCCACAGCCATGACTGCCGCAGGAAGGGCGCGATGGTGTGTGTCGGGCGCACGGAAATGGGAGGCGACGCCCTGATCAACCGAGTGTACATGGAGAGTGACATCAAGATCCTGACCGGTCTGGTGGAGAGCCATTTCATGGCCGGTGTCTCGGGGGGCCGTAAATCCATATGCCCCGGTCTCCTGGCCGAGGAATCGATCCACATCCTGCACGCCGGCCCCATCCTTTCTTCCCCGCAGGCGGCCGACCTGGTCCTGGAGGGGAATCCCGTGCATGAGGAGGCCCTCGCGGTGGCCCGCATGGCCGGCTGCGACATGATCGTCAATGTCACCCTGGATTCCTCATACCGCATGACCGGCGTTTTCGCCGGCGACATGGAGCATGCCCACCTCGAGGCCTTCCAAAAACTCAAGACCTACGCCGGCATCCCCGTAGACAGAAAATACGACCTCGTGGTAACGCACGGCGGATTCGTCGGAATCAATCACTACCAGGCGGCCAAAGGCGGACTGGTGTGCGTGCCCGTCCTGGAACCCGGCGGTGTGTGCATCCTAGCGGGGCTTCATCCGGACAGCGATCCCATCGGCGGGGCCCAGTATAAGGCCATGATGCGGCTCCTGGGGGAGATCGGCCCGCACGAGTATCTGGATGCGATCCTCGATCCCGACTGGACGTTCGTACCGGAACAGTGGGAGGCGCAGATGTGGTCCCGCCTGTTCCTGATCACGCCGCCCGAAAACCTGGTCTACTGCACGCAGGACATAGCACCCTCCGACTTCGCATGGCTTCCCGGGACCGATGCCCGCACGCTGGTCCCCGACGCCCCGGACCTGGGGACACTCCTCCAAGGATCGATCGATCTAGCGGTCCGGACGCTTGAGGCGAAGCTGGGGCGCCGGCCCTCGGTGGCGGTCCTCCCGGACGGCCCCTACGGCATCCCCATCCCGTGTTGACGTCCCTTCCACTTTCTACTAGGATAGGAGAAACAGTTATTCATCCTGACATCACGAGGACTAAAATGAAAAAGAACCTTCTCGGCATTTTCATCTGCACTATCACACTGATCACAGGAGGGGGGCTCCTCATGCACGCCGCCCAGGGAGAAGCGCCTCGAGCCGAACTCCCCGTGCTGCTCACAACCTGTGGCCAGAGTCCCGATTCGAGCCTGCTCAAGGCCATTTTCATGCGCGCCAAACTCGAGCATCCGACGCCGGCCTATGAGCTGATCCTGGAGGCGACCCAGGAGGACCTGAAGGCGGCGGCGGACGCGGGCCGGCCGTTCAAGTCGATCATGATCATCATGGGGGCCAGCCTCAAGGGCATGGGGGCTGCGGGCATATACATCGATCACGAACTGGAAAGGACCGCAGAGTTGATCCAGGCCGCACGCAGCCAGGGAATCTCCCTCATCGGTGTCCACATCGGAGGCATGAAGCGCCGTGCCCAGGGAGCCGACCCAGGTGACAACACCGATGAGCTCAGCATTGATGCGGTGGCACCGAACTCCGACTTCCTGATCGTAAACAAGGACGGTAACACAGACAACCGGTTTACCATCATCGCCAACGAAAAAAAGATCCCCCTGCTCACTGTCGAAAAAAATCTCGACCTCCTGGAGATTGTCAAACAGATCTACGGCCAGAAATAGTCCCAATGATTTCTGGGTTGGGTTGACTAAATATACGCAGGGAGTGAGGAAGAGAGCGAATGGACGCCATACTGGAATATCTCACGCTGACCAAGATCATCGGGGTACTCCTGTTCCTGGCCTCCTTCTGGCTGCTGCGGATCATCCTGAAGAACGACCGGCGGAACCTGTTCAGGGGCGTGATTCTTTTCCTGTTTTTCTTGATGGTCCTGCTCTACGTTCACCAGAGCGACGCCCACAAGCTCACGGTCGCCGATGTCCGCGACATGGTCTTCCCGGAGCGCCCCCTGGAGCTGAATTATTACGTGAGACAGGGAAAAGGAAGCGCCAGCAACATCACCACCTACTATTTCGAGGGACCCCAGCCGCGTCTGAAGGTGACACTCGACGTTAACGGGAAGCACCTCCACATCACCAACCCGGATTCGCTCAACAGGGTCTTGAACGCCTTGAGGCTGCCGGAGGTGAAAACAGGGGCCCGCGAGCTTGTCTCCATCACAGGATCGCAGCTCCACGCCTCGCTCTACCGCTGGGACGATTACCCCAGGGGCACATTGATCGTAGAAAAAACCATCTACCAGAACAGAGAGACATTGGAAAGCTACCCCTGCATCTCCAACATCCAGATCCGCAGAACCAGATAATCCAGGGTTGATTTCCCCCCAGACATACAATACAGTAGTCCCTTACCATGTCGTCCATGAGCATGTTCACGTCCACCCAGATCATCCTGGCCGTCATGGTGGCCACCTACATCGTTGTCAGGCTGTTCAAGGTCTCCACCGAGTTGGCCCTCTTTAGCGCGGCCGTGACCGGGGCCCTGGCCGCCGGGGCAGGAATACCGGCGCGGCACATTGTCGAGGGCGCCTTCACGTATCTGGACATCATCCTGATCTTCATCACGGCCACGCTGTTCATGAACCTGCTGAAGGCATCCGGCGGCGTCGCCTTCGTGATCCGCGGGATCCTGACGCGCTTCCACAAGCACAGGTCCGTGCTGTTCGTGCTCATCACGTTCCTCCTGCTCATCCCCGGTGCCCTGACCGGGGCCGGCAGCGTGACGGTACTCATCACCGGCGGGATGATCGCTGTGGTGCTGCACGCCATGGGGATCGCCAAGCCCAAAGCGGCGGCCATCATCTTCATCCTGGCAGGATTGAGCGCGGCCGCCCCGCCCGTGAGCCTGTGGGCCATGCTGACCGCAGCCGGGGTAAACATGCCGTATGTGGGGTTTTTCCTCCCCCTGCTCATCCCCTGTGTGGTGCTGGCGCTGCTCACCATCTTTATCCTGGGATGGAAAGGCCGGCCCGTTGACCTGGAGAAGGCGCTCCAGGAACTTCCGGAAGTACCCGCAAGGATGAACTGGCTGCGGGTTACCCAGCCTTTCCTGGTTTTTTTCGTGCTGGTCCTGGCCGGAAGGATCTGGCCCCATTCCCTGCCCATCATCGGGCTCCCCATGATGTTCGTGGCTGCGGCGGCCGCCACATTCCTGCTGTCTCCGGTCAGGCTCGATTTCCTGAAGATCTCCCGTGAGACCATCCACCAACTCCTGCCCCTCATCGGCACACTGACCTGTGTGGGGATCCTGGTCCAGGTCATGACCTTGACGGGGGTTCGGGGGCTCATCGCCATCACCATCGTAACCCTACCCTTGACCGCGGTCTTCCTGACCCTGTCCGTGGTCCTGCCGGTATCCGAGGCCGTGCTGATGTGGGGGGCCGCGCCGGTCCTGGGTGTGCCCCTGGTGCTGCTCTTCAACACCATCGGGCTCAATCCCATCATCGCCTTAGCAGGGATGAGCGTCATATGGCCGCTGGGGGATGCGCTCCCGCCCACGGCCATCATCGGGCGCCTGACCAGGGACACCGTGGGCATGAAGGAGCCCTACGGCCGCATGCTGGCCTACTGCATCATCCCGGCCGTCCTTATCATCCTGACGGGAACACTCATGGTCATCTTCAGCAAGGAGCTCTCGTTTTTAACGTTATTATAGAAATTAAAGCGGGTAGAGGAGTGAAATATGTGGTTTAGGGAGACGCGATGATCTTCACTTTCCTGTACTACCTTCTGATCGCTTACATCGCGGTTCTTATCGTCTGGAACCTGCTCAAAAGCAGGAAATGGCAGGATGAGCTGCTCTACGTCATCATCCTCATGCCCTTTATCCTGCGCCTGCTGCGGCTGAAGTGAGGGAACGACCGATGCATGCCGATGTGAGACTTTTCCGCAAAGCGGGATTCCTCCTGCTGGGGGCGGCTTTGATGCTTTTCGCAGGCCTCAGCTTCTACCGCAGCCGCCATCTCAAGGAGCCGGTGGTCCTGGGCCCGGGTGTCACAGAGGTCAAGAAGCTCAGCGAGTATTTCGAGCCCCTCGAGGGCACCATCAACGACGCCAACGTGTATGTCCTGGAAGGCCAGGAACCGGGCGGCACCGTCCTCATCCTGGGCGGTACGCACCCGGAGGAGCCGGCCGGCCGGCTGGCGGCCTGGATCCTGGTCGAGAACGCCGTCCTGGAAAAGGGACGGCTGTTCGTGCTCCTCTCGGCCAACCGCAGCGGGACCACGGTCACCCGCCTGGGCGGGGCCTACCCGCCGGACTACAGCATCGAGACACCCTGGGGCGAGCGTACCTTCCGCATGGGCGACCGCTGGTCCAACCCGCTCGACCAGTGGCCGGATCCCGAGGTCTACATCCACTATCCCAGCCGGCAGGAGCTGGCCTACTTGGACATCCGCAACCTCAACCGTACCTGGCCAGGCCGCGCCAACGGAACCCTGACGGAGAAGACCTGCTATGCCCTGACACAAATGATCAGAGAGGAAAAGATCGACATCGCCATCGACCTCCATGAGGCCGAGCTCCAGTATCCGGTGATCTCCGTCATCGTGGCCCATGAAAGGGGCCAGGACCTGGCGGCCATGACCTCCATGATGATCTCGGGCATGGAGGGATTCGACCTCGGCATGGAAAACTCGCCAAATGCGCTGCGCGGGCTGTCCCACCGGGAGATCGGCGACCACACGGACGCCATCTCGCTCCTGCTAGAGGCGCCGGAACCCATGCTGGATGCCACACGCGGTCGCACGGACCGGAAGCTTCTGCTGGAGGGCAAGGACGAGTTCGTGGTCAAAGCCGGGGAGCACGGGCTGCTCTTCGAGAAGATCGATGAGAACGGCTGGCCCATCGACGTGCGTGTGGGCCGCCACTGCTCGGTCATCCTGCAGATCCTGGAGCTCTGGACGGAGGATCACCCCGAGCGCGCCGTGGTCACCACCAATGTCCCCCGCTACGCCGAGGTGATCGAAAACGGCACCGGCGCCTACTTCCACGACCACCGCAAGGCCGCCCCCGCCAAGCTCCGCTTCGAATAACGCGCTCCGACCGTTTGAACCTTTTGAATCTATTATAGTAGCTGCTTAGAATGCCATTAATACTTGCTTAGAGAGATAGTTTCTATAGGCAAATGGCGATTTTAAGCAAACTCATGACATCAAATTCTATTTGATCAGCGGTAAATCTCTAAGATCTGCATTTTGGGGGGTAAAATTGACGATGTAAGCAATATTAAGGATGGTTCTAAGGATATATTTTGTTTATATTCTGTTAGTTAGAATGGTCGGAGCGCCTATAAGGATTCGAGGAGCCAATTGAGCCCCACGATCAGGATGGCGACCGGAACGGCCGCGCGCAGCCACCAGTAGAGCCAGAGCGGGAAGGGCCTCCCGCTCCCGGTCGAAAGCTCTTTGAGGGCCGCGGCCCGGCGGATGCACCAGACAGCGGTCACCACAGCCAGCAGCGATCCCAGGGCCTGCATACCTGACCCGAAGATCAGGTCCCAGGGGATGAAGATCTTATAGTTGATCATGGGCAGGATCGCCATGACAAAGACCGCGCCGCAGGCCAGGGCCACCGCCTTCCCGCGGGAGAGCCCGGTGTTGTCCACGAGCCCTCCCACCAGCACCTCGAAGGCGGCCACATCGGATAGGAACGCGGCCCCGAACAATCCGACGAAGAAAAGCAGCCCGAAAATCCAGCCCGCCGGCATCTGATCGAAGGTGCGTGGGAGTGTGGTGAAGATCAGGCCCGGGCCGGAGGCGGGCTCCAGCCCGAAGGCGAACACGGCGGGGAAGATGGCGAAGCCGGCCATGATCCCGGCCAGGGAGGCGCTGATCCCCGTTAAAACAGCATTCCGCGGGATGGGTGCTCCGCGGTCCATGTAGGAACCGTATATGACCATGAAAGTCCCGCCCAGGGACAGAGAAAAAAAGGCCATGCCCAGCGCGGCGGCCATGACCCCGGGTGTCAAATCGTGAAAGCGGAAGCTCCCGATGTACCAGCGGATCCCCTCCCCGGCCCCGGGGAGAGTGACGGACCGCACGATCAGGATCACCAGGATGAGGAACAGGGCGGGCACGATCACCTTGCTGGCTCGCTCGATCCCCTTCCGCAGTCCCTTGACCAGCACCAGACCGCAGGCGGAGATGACCAGTGCGGTCATAAGCATCTGGAGGAAAAAGGAGGCCGCATCGAACCCGGACTCGGGGGGCAGGATGGCGCCCGGCTGGAACCGCACACCCAAAGGCTTCGCGGCCTCACCCAGGGCATGGAAAGCCACCCAGCCCACGGCATTGGAGTAGTAGCCTGTGGCGAAAAAGACGATGCCGAACAGGAAGCCACCCACATAGCGGCCTCCCGGGAAGCCTCCCCTCTCGAAGGCCCCCAGGGTGCCGCGTCCGGTGAAGCGGCCCAGCGACCACTCCGCCATGAGGGCGGGGATGCCGACAAACAGCATCACCGCCAGGTAGAAGAGCACGAAGGCCGCGCCCCCGAACCGTCCGGCCATGTAGGGGAACCGCCACACCGCCCCCAGCCCGACCGCGGCCCCGATCATGGTCATGAGCAGGCCGAAGCGGGAAGTAAAGGTTTCACGGCTTGGGCGCTGCGGGGAATCGCTGTTCATGGGGGCCAACCGGGTCCTGCACGAGTGCAGGCCTTACTCATCCTCCCAGCCGTGCAGCCGGTAGTACTCCTCGACCATCCGGTCGATGTCGACGGTGGAGCCTTGGGTGGGTCCGGTCTTCAGGGGTTCTTTCAGGAACCGTTCCGGCAGGGTGTCGTCTTCACGCCTTACCCCGAAGCGCCGGTTGAGACGGCGGTCCCGCTGCACGGCCTCTCCCAGGATGTTCTCTAGGTAGGAAGCCGTGTAATCCACCCCTGTGCCGGCCGCGAGCAGTGCGGACGATTTCTCCAGGTCCAGGATGCCCATGCATAACCCTATGTTCTTGCACATGGTCAGGCAGTCAGTGAGCAAAGCGATCTTTTCCGAATAGGTCACGAGCGCCGCCTTGCCCTCCTCCTCCAAACGCATGGCTGCCTTCTCGGTCCCGAAGCGCTCCCTGGCTTCATCCCGCAGGTCGGTAAGCTCGAAGTAAGGCTCGGCCCTCAGGTGGTCGGCCCCCCGTGAGGCGATGGCATAAGTCAGGCCGTAGGCCTTGATCCCGCGGGGATCACCGCAGATGATGTCCAGGCCCTTGACCTGCATGACGAGCTTTTGAGCCTCGTCCCCGAAATCCCGAGACAGCCGGGTCGCACCCTGGGCCAGGCGGTCACCCACCCCCCGGCGGTTAATGATCATATCCACGGTGGAGCGAACCGCCTCTGTGTCGCCCCAGCGCAGCTCCAGCCCGTCCAGGTCCTCCGGCCGCACCAGCCCCTTTTCCTGGCACTCCATGATCCAGCAGATCGCCTCGGCCGTGGAGATGGAGTCCAGCCCGGCCTGGTTGAGAACGGCGTTCATCTCCAGGGCAAAGGCGAGATCGCCGCAGCCGAGCCGGGACGTGAAGCTGCACAGCGTCTCGAACTCGGGCCCCTCCGCCTCGAATCCCTTCGCCAGGTAGTAGCGTGAGCAGTGGAGGTTGCAGTTGTAGCAGGCCTTGTTCTTGACCTTGTAGCGCTCAGCCAGGGCCTGGCCCGAGACCGCGTCCACATATTCGCACACCCCCTCCTTAAAGTGGTTAGTGGGCAGGATGCCGATGCCGTTCAGGTCCTGCATCAGCATGGTGGTCCCCAGGCGGTACCTCTTGTCGTATTCGCGGTGGGCGAGGATCGCCTGCTCCAGGCTCCGCGTCAGCTCCAAAAAGCCCAGGGTGTCCGCCACCTCCAGCGATCTTTTCCCGCGCACGGCCACGGCCTTGAGGCGCTTGGATCCCATGACCGCGCCCATACCGGTACGTCCGTTGACCCGGTTGCCGCTGGAAACGATGGCGGAGTAGAGCACCCGGTTCTCTCCGGCTGCCCCGATGCCCGCCACCTGCGCGCTGTGATCCCGGTGCGCCTTCCGGATCGCGGTGGTAGTCGCAGCCACCCCCTGTCCGGCATAGTCCGGGCAGTCGATGAACTCCGCCCCTTCTTCTGTGATCCAGAGGTAGACCCAATCGTTGGCCCGGCCGGATATGATGATCTGGTCGAATCCCGTCATCTTCATCTCGGCGCCGAACTGGCCGCCGGCCGCCGAGTCTCCCAGGATGCCGGTGAGCGGGGACTTGGCCGTCACGGTGAAGTAGGCCGAGGCCGGGAGCAGGGACCCGGTCAGGGGGCCTACGCCGAAGATGAGTAGGTTGTCCGGGCCCAGAGGATCGCAGGCAGGGTTCAGCTCCTCGTCCAGCCGCCGCGTATTGGAGGCCCGGCCGCCGATCACCGGTTTCATCCAGCCTGGATCGAGCTCCTCGATCTCAAACGACCTCCGGGAGAGATCGATCCGCAGGATGCGGCCCCCGTATCCAAAGCTAGTCTGCATCATTCATTGCCTTATTGCGCTCTTCCCACTGCTGCCTGAGCTTCTTCCCCAGGCGGCTGAGGTAGAAGTGGCGCTTCTCCTGCGGGTTCATGCCGCGGGTCTCCCTGTGTATCTCCTTGAACGACGGCCGCTCCCCCTCCTCGAACACGATGGCCTCTTCCGTGCAAGCCTTCACACACTTGGGATCGCCGCCGCACAGGTCGCAGATGTAGACAAAGCCCTGGAACAGGGTGACGGCGCCGATGGGGCAGGCCTTCTCACAAGCCCCGCACAACGTGCAGAGCGTGGGGGAGCAGACCACCTCGCCGTGGCCCCCCAGCGAAAGTGCGTCCTCCGGGCAGACCATGCAGTACCGCTCCTGGCACTGCTGGCACACGACCGGGCCGTCCACCCCGATCTCATAGAGCTGGATCACCTTCAGGCGTGCCAGCTCGGGATTGATGCGGCCGGTGTGGAAGAAGGCACACGCCGCCTCACAGCGGCGGCAGCCGGTGCACCGGCTCAGGTCGACCCGGATCATTTCTATCCCCCCCTCAGGACCCGTCCTCGGTCTCCAGCCGGAACTGCACCAGCCCCTTGGGGTCGGGACAGGAAAAGGTCGAGATCTCCCGCACCCAGTGGCCCTCGTCCAACCTGTCTTTTTCAGCCAGGATGGGAAAGACCGGCATCATGCTCTGCAGGGCCCAGATGCAGATGTGTTTCCCATCGGGAACCGTGAGCTTTGACCCCTCCACAAAGAAGTGATCGCCCACCTGTACGGGCAGGTTGCAGTGCCCATCGATCCGTTCCACACTCACCTTGATCTTCGCCATGCCTTCTCTCCTCGGGACACTCCATTATACTCTGGAAGATGCCGCAAATCACAGCCGGGTGTGACCAGGTCCGGCCCTATAAATCCCATAGATTGTACCCGCTGACTGGGGGAATGACAAGCTTCTGGATCTTCCGGTAAGCATTGCTTTTCAGGGAATGTGTTTGACATCGATTTTTTCCTCTGATATACAAGGGCTTAACCCAGAGAGAGCCGCATGAACAAAAAGAATTTCGATGTTGTCCTGGTCGGTATGGCGCTGTTCGCCATGTTCTTCGGCGCCGGCAACCTCATCTTCCCGCCCTACATGGGATTCCTGTCCGGTTCGGTGTGGTCCATAGCCCTCCTGGGCTTTTTGATCACCGGGATCGGCATGCCGCTCATGGGCATCATCGCCGCGGCCCGGGCGGGCGGCACAGTGGAGCACCTGGCGGGCCGCGTGGGCCCGAGGTTCGCCCGGGTCCTGAGCATCGTCGTCATCCTGGCCATAGGTCCGCTGCTGGCCATCCCCCGGACCGCTGCCACCACCTTCGAGATGGGTGTGCGGCCCAATCTGCCCTGGGTGCCTCCGGCCGTCTCTTCGGTGATCTTTTTTGTGATCACCCTGTTCTTCGCCCTCAACCGGGCCACGGTCGTGGACAAGATCGGGAAGATCCTGACGCCGTTTCTGCTCGTGACCTTGGTGACCATCATCGTCAAGGGCATCGTCACTCCCCTCGGCCCTTTGACTCCGGGGGTTCTCGACAATCCCTTCTCCTCCGGGTTCCGCGAGGGGTATCAGACCATGGACGCCATGGCCTCCATCGTATTCGCGGAGATCATCATCATGGCCCTGGTCTACAAGGGCTACAAAAATGTCAGGGTCCAGGTCAAGATGGCGTCCCTAGCCGGGGTGATCGCCGCCACCGGCCTGGGTCTGGTCTACGGGGGGCTCATGTACCTGGGCGCCACCTCCCGCGGCCTCTTCGCGGCGGACATCGAGCGCACCACCCTGCTCATCGGCATCGCCCAGGGGCTCCTAGGAGGCGCCGGCAAGGTCGCGCTGGGGCTGGCCGTGTCCCTGGCCTGCCTCACCACCTCCATCGGGCTCACCGCCACCGTGGGCGACTACTTCAACGGCATCACCAAGGGGAAGCTCAAGTACAAGCCAATCTGCGTGGCGACCGTGGTCTTCAGCGGCGTGTTCGCCACGGTAGGAGTCACTAGGATCGTGCAGATCGCCGTACCGCTCCTGGTCCTGGTGTATCCTGTGGCCATCATCCTGATCCTGCTGACCATAGTCGGCCGGAAGCCCATCCCCCGCTCTATCTACATCGGCGCCATAAGCGGTGCCCTGGCGATCAGTGTGTTCGATGCTTTGAACGCGGCGGGCCTGCCCATCACGGCCCTCAACGATTTGATCACCAACATCCCCCTGGCCGCAGCCGGATTCCCCTGGATCCTGCCTGCGATGCTGGGTGGCATAATCGGAGCATTCTTCATCAAGCACGACGAGCAGCCGGAAGTCGCCGAGTAGGCTCGCTAGGCTCGAAGACGCCGGCGCCGCAGGCTGTCGACAAAAAGCAGGGCGATTACGGCGGCAAGGTAAACCAGGCCAAAAATGATGAAGGGGAGGCTCTGCTCACGGACGCGGCGGTAGAGTGCGCCCTGTCCGGGTGAAGGCAGGGGCTTCGGATCCCAGGGCAGACCGTACTCTGCGGCAAGGCCGCGGATGAAGAGCAGGTGGATCACGGGAACATTTCGGGCTGCCATGGCAAAGACCATGCCCTGCCGTTCCGGAGGCGGAAAGTCTCGGATGTGTGCCACGCCCGGTTTGACCTCGAGGATGAGGGAGTCGGTGCCGATGTTGGCGAAGGTGCCTCCTATGTTGACGAAGGCTCTGATGGCCGCCCCGTCGGCCGCCTCCTTGAAAAGCTGCGTCCGCCAGGCGACATTCTTCTTAAGATCCGGCTCCCGGATGATCGTCAAGCCGCTCGCCTCCATGGCCCTTTCGAGGAGGGCGCGTCCCTCAGGCGCCATATTGGTGCCCACATCGTTGTCTCCACCGAGGGAAATGGCCACAGGCGGCCTCCGGATCAATCCCAGATCTTCCAGGCAGTCCTGCATGATGAGCCAGTGGAATTCCGGATGGTTGGCCCCCCATTGGGAGGCTCCCAGGGAAGGGATAAGCAAGGCATCGACGTCCATGGCAGAGGCCGCACACAGGGTCGCGATGATCAATGCGGGGAAGGAACCGGAGGCTCCCACCGCTATCGTGTCGCCGCGCCGCACACCGGCTTGATGCAGCAGCAGGACGATCAGGCCGGCGGCACTGGGATTGGTGGTCGTGCGCTTAGCCTCGAGCTGACCCACCGAAGTGGTGATCGAGGAGAACTCTCCGCCGATCAGGCCGGTCCGGTTGATGTCTATATCAGGATCGATGGAGAGACCGCATCCGGCCCGGCACTCTCGAAGGGCTTGAGTCGCAGAGACCATTTTCTCCGATGCTTGGACCATGGTAAAGGGCAGATCTCCCGAACCGGAAAAGGGCAGGACATAGATCAGAACCAGGAAGGCGAGGCTCAGGATCAGCAGCCAGACAAAGACCGGAGAAGAGCGACCTACCCCGTGATCCATGCCAGGATCCTCACGATCACATAGGCGGCCGCAGCCACGGTCAAAAGCGACGCCAGCGTGGGTACGGCCCTCTGTTTGTCCAGGTTGTTGGCCAGGAGCCCGGGGATGACCCAGCCTATGATACGGACCTCAACCGCAGCCGGGACCAGGCGCGGCGCCAGGAACAGCCCGAGCTGAGAGATGAGCGCCCCCAGCAGGAGGAGCAGGACAAAACGCCGCCTGCCGAAAAGGATGAGGCTCCGGGAAAGTAGGCGGTACACCCCGAGCGCGGCAAAGGCCACGGCCAAGGTGGCGGCCACGAAGAGGGGCCGGTCCAGAAACAAAGCGAAGTAGGCCGGGACGATGATCCCCCCCGGGTAGACGTCCGTGGTCTCCACGTAGAGGAGGGCGAGCACGATGCCGATAAAGAGGGTTTCATACAGCACGGCTCTCTCCCTCCCTTTCCCAGTACTCCACCAGCTCCCGGCCGGCGCCTCCCATGTTGCCCATGCCCAGAATGAGAGCGGGGGGAGTCGTGCGCTCAGTCACTGCCTCCATCATGCCGGCGGCCCGGTTACTCTTGAGAATAATCGGCTGGATGTCGCTGCGGTTTGCTTGCAGCCGCCTCTTGAAGGCCCGGGCGTGAGTGCCCGTCACAAAGAGCCCCTGCAGGCCCGGAAAACTCCCTGTGCGGAGGGCCTCCAGCCACTGCAGCGTGCGGTCGCCGCGGTCGCGGCGCAGGTTGAGCAGCCCGATGACAGGCTTCCCGTTGATAAGCCCCAGATCCGCCAGCTTCTCCATCACCATGCGCGTGGAATCCGGGTCATTGGCGGCAAAAGCGCTGACGCAGTCCCAGGCTGGAACGTCCGGGTCCGGCTGCCAGCTCCAGATCCTCAGGCCCCCCAGATCGGGGAGAGATCTCCGGATGCCCTGTTCGGCAAGTTCGCGGTCTATGTTCAGGTAATCCGTGACCGCCTCCACCAGTCGCACGTTGGGCTCGAATTTGAGCTTGCCATCCAGACCCTCTATCGGGCCTTCCATCTGGGCCGATTCTCCCTCAGTTGACAAACCGCCGCCCCTTACACGCCGGATCTCCGACCCCCTTGGGACAGCCGTTCCCTCCCACACCGGCGTCATCTCCTCATCCGGGACAAACACCGTGCAGTCCGGAGCGATGGCCGCGGCCAGGCAGCGGGCGGCGGTCTCCCGGGACGGCCCCCAGTGTTCCGTGTGATCGGGGCGGGCGTTCGTGATCAGGAGGATATTCGGCTTGAAGATCCGATGGCTCTCGATGGTCAGGGTCTCGGGCCGGATGCTCATCAGCTCCGCGACGACCACATCGGCCGACAGGTCCGCAGCCTTCCTTATGACCTTGATCTGCTCGAGCACGGAAGGCCTTCCCCGGCGGCTGAGCTCGACCTCCGAGCCGTCCGGAAGAAGCAGCATAGGCCGGGAACCTGTGGTCTTGGCCAGAACCTTGAAACCCGCTTCGCTGAGGGCCGCAGCCAGCAGGCGTGTGACGCTGGACTTGCCGCGGGCGCCGGTCACACAGATCCGGAGGGGCAGGCGCCGGCGGCTTTGTGCCAGGCGGAAGTATTCCACGGCATAGAACAGCACCAGGGCCAGCAGGCAGGCGGCGACAACGACGAATTCTCGGATGGGCCCCTCCCGGATGCGCTCCCTAGTCAGTTGTCCTGACCCGCGCGCTCGGCACTGGAGTAACGGCGGAGGGTGATCAGGACACAGAGAATTAAAAACAGCCCGGCATACTTTCGCATGATGACCCATTATAAACAAAATAATCGGGGACAGGCTACTTTATTTAGCCTGGATAATTCACGAGTCGAGTTTGCCATAGATGGTAGGCGCGGCGGGTGAAGCTGTGGTCGTCCACCGCGAACCCACCGCAACACCCCAGATATGGTGAAATCGGCTCGCTCGGAGAGGAAAAAATGTCGATCCTATTTGTGTGCTTACCGAAGAATCTCATGTAAACCATTGACATTACATGCATTACGTGAAATATTGACATTTTTTATGAATTATTCAGGTTAAATAATTTCGATTGATATCCGTCGTCCTAACGGGTACATTCTTGGGAGAGGAGAATCAGGGATGAAGAAACGCTGTGAGTGGGTGCCGGAGGGCTCGTACTGCACGGATTATCACGACAGGGAATGGGGAGTGCCGGCGCATGACGACCGCCTGCTGTTCGAGCACCTGATCCTGGATGCCTTCCAGGCCGGGCTGAGCTGGGAGATCATCCTGCGCAAACGGGAGAACTTTAGGCAGGCGTTCGACGGGTTCGATGCCGGGAAGGTCGCGGCCTACGATTCGGACAAGGTCGAAAGACTGCTCCAGGACGCGGGCATCATCCGCAACCGGCGGAAGATCGAGGCGGCCATACAAAACTCCCGGGCCTTCCTCAAGGTGCAGGAGGAATTCGGGAGCTTCGATGCCTATATATGGGGATTCGTCGGGGGTAAGACCATACAGAATAATTGGAAGTCACTCCCGGACCTCCCGGCCAGGAGCCCCGAGTCCGAGGCCCTGAGCAGGGACATGAAGAAGCGGGGGTTCGCCTTTGTGGGGCCGACCATCTGCTACGCCTTCATGCAGGCCGCGGGCCTGGTCAACGACCACACGACAGACTGTTATCGGCACAAGGAATTATCTGCAGGATAGCTTCCCTGAGATTGCATCCCTTCGTTCGCAAGGACAGTGTTATGTGCGGCGGGCGGCGACCTTTTTGATGCCCTGCAGCAGCATGTCCACCTCCATGTGGTTGATGTACATGTGGGTGGAGACGCGCACGCCGTAGGTGCCCTTTTCCTTGCTGCCCACGGTGCGGATCACGATGTTGTACTTCTGTCGCACGTGTTCCACGATGTCAAGCGGTTCCACCCCCTCGATGGAGAAGGCGGTCAAGCCGCCGCTGAGGTAGGGATCCTCCGAGGTGTGCAGCCTGGCTCCCCGTATGGACTTCAGCTCCTGCCTGCAATACCCGGCCAGGGATTTGATCCGCTTCTCGATCCGGGTTTTTCCGATGTAGTTCTGGAAGTCGACCGCCTCGCCCAAAGCGATGATGAGGGCCATCGCCCGCTGACCCAGGGTCTCGAACTTGCGGGCGCTTCCGGGCCTGTCCCAGCCGGACGTGCAGATGGTCGGCCAGAGCTTGTCCTGGGCTTCCTTGCGCACATAGAACACACCCACACCCGTGGGGGCCCCCAGCCACTTGTAGGGGCTGGTGGCATAGAAATCCACTCCCAGGTCGTGCATGTCGAGGTCGAGCATGCCTATGGCATGTGCCCCGTCGGCCACCACCAGTAGCCCCTTCTCATGTGCCATTGTGCACAGCTCCTTGAGAGGCGCCATGAGCCCGGAGATATAGACCGTATGGCTCACGCTGATGATGCGTGTCTTGGGCGTGATGGCCTGCTCGAAGGCACCCACGAACTCGTCGACACTCCGGGGCGGGAGCCCGATGGGCACCTCGGTGACCTTGATGCCGTAGCGCTTCTCCTTGATCTTCCAGGGGTGGGTGCCGCCGGGATGCTCCATGGACGACATCAGGACCTCGTCGCCCGCCTCCATGTCCAGGCCGTTGGCCACGAAGTTCATGCCCTCGGTGGTGTTGCGGACGATGGCCACCTCGTCCTCCGAGGCCCCGATAAAGGCGGCCACCTTGCGCCGCACATCCTCTTCCTTGAAGGGCAGGTAGGAGTACACATCCACGGGGTGGGTGGCCTGCACCCTGAAGGCTTTGATCAGCGTGTTGAACACCGGTTTGGGCATGGGACCCACGGTGCCGTTGTTCATCATGATGAGCCCGTCCTGGAACATGAACTTGTCGCGGATAGCATCCCAGTAGCGGCCGTCCGGAGCCAGGTCGCGGATGTATTCCAGGTCGAGCTCCTTGATGCTCTGATAGATTTCGGCGTTTAGCTTGTCCAGGGCGGCCACCGAGAGGGCCGATCCCGCTACCATATATTTCACGAAATCCCGGCGTGAAAGAAACGAAGTCTGTTCGGGCGCCAGGCTGCTCATAGCTTTGTCTCCTTGATGCTCAGCTCGGCCAGATTCATGTTGCCCAGCCCCCGTTTGTGGGCATGGGTAATGGCGATGATGTCCTTGGCCTCGATGTCCCACAGCGTCGTGCAGTAGGCGTCCACCGACACTCGGTCCACACCGGCGATGACCTTTTTCGGCTTGATGATGTCACCGGGACCCATGGGTCCGTTGGTGATGATGAACTCGGTGGCGTCCACGACACACAGGTCGGGTTTGATCAGGGTGTTCAGGTCCACGATGCACTGCTCCAGGTGGCGGATGGCGTTTATGTCCGTGGTCCAGTTTTCCCTGTGGAAGTTGCTGCGGTTGTTGACCCGGTAGTTCAGCCCCATCAGGTTCTTCATGGTGCCGGTGAACTTGTTGCCGGCGTGGTCCTTGGTGATCGGTATGTCGATGAACACATCGTTATGGTAGAACTCCTTCATGATCATGGCCTCGTCCAGAGAGGCGCCGTTCATGACCTTGACCGTCTTGAAGTCGGCCTCTTCCGAGGCGATGAGCTTGAGGCTGGCGCCCTCCTCCTTGAGCACTTTGTCCAGCCCCGTGGATTCCCAGTTCTTCATGTCCAGCCAGGACAGGCAGTTGACCTCGGCCGCACCGGCTTTCCTGCACATCCGCACGATGGCGCGGACGATATCGGGCTTGGTGAAGGTGCCGGGGTGCCACCGCTGCACGTTGGGCAGGATAGCCACCTTCGCTCCCTTGGGTACAAACTTCTCCATGCCGCCCAGCTGGGCCACGGCCAGCTCCGTGCTCTTGAAATAATCGGCACCCTCCACCACCGAGAGGTCGATCAGGTCGCCTTCCAGGGTGTAGGACAGGGCGTCCGGCCTTTGGCTGCCGTACAAAGCGCCGCCCACGACCGCGGACATCCCGACTTGGGCACTCCGCTTGATGAATTCACGCCGGCCTATTTTTTTCATGACTGACCCTCCTTTCTCATATTCGCTTCGATACTACATCAACCAGAGTTGGTAGTGCAACTTTTTCTTCTTGGGGGATTAGGGGAAGTGGGGGGATTTGATGAGCAGGATGCTGCCCTGGGGAACCCCGATCTCGCGGGCCACGGCGAGGCACTTGGCCTTGAGCAGGAAAAAAATGGGGAGAGGTTCATCGCTCAGGCCTTCGAAATTGCCTTGGCCCTTACTGATGATGAGCTCGGCCTCCTGCAGGGTCTGCCAGAACTCAGCAGAACAGTATTCCCGGATGGTGCCCGGTGCCACACAGCCGGAAGTGACGATCTCCGCCACCCGGTCGATGCCGGCCATAGCCGCGTCTTCCCGGACCGCGTCGTTGATCATGGGCGCCTCCCGCACCACGTAGCGGACCGGTTTCCCCAGCTCCTCGATCAGGATGCGGTCGAACACGGTCTCGCCGGCGTTGTCCCCCAGCATGAGGACCTCACCCGTTCTCTCCAGCCTCCCCCGCAGTTCCCCGTAGTGGTCGATTGCTAACTCCTGGTCCAGGATCTCCTCCAGGCCGGCCTTGAGGTCCACTTGTTCGGTGGTCCCGAAGTCGATGAAGTTCCCGGCCACCGCGATGCGGAGGGCTTCCTTCAACGGGTCTTCGGCGGCCCGGATTCGTTTCTTCATGTCCGGATACATGTCCAGCGCCAGCCGCGTGCATTGTTCCTTGATCTCCCTGTAGGGATCCGGATCGCCGGACAGCTCGGACAGGATGAGGTAGAGCTCACGGCCGATCCCGGCCGGCGTGGCCGAATCCGGCACATCCGGCAGCAGGCGGCTGAACCGGAAGATGGCCTCCCGGGTCTGCTCTTCGGAGAGGGAAAGCATGCGGGCGGTCTTAAGGATCTGGGAATAATAGCAGGGAAAACACTCCAACTGGGCTCTCACTTGGATGCTCCGGCGGCCGGAAACTCTACTTCGGAGTGCTCCAGCACCTCGAGCTTGAGGTTGCCGATGATCTCGGAGATCGAGGTGATCATCTCCTGATACATGTTCTCGTCCAGGTTGCTCCGGCCAAACTTGATGTGGGTGGCGTCCGTGAAATACTCCCCAGTCTCCGGGTCTCGGGCCAGCCACTTGGGATCGAGTGCCACCCAATCCCCCACAAAGACCTCAGGCCACATGTGGTAGGCGAATATCCCCCCGCCGTACATGATCCCGACCGCGGCCCGGGCCGGGATGCCGGACGCACGGCACAGCGTCACGAAGAGCACGGTGTGCTCGCTGCAGTCCCCCTCCCGGTTGTCCAAGATCTCCCGCGCGGAGGCGAACCCCACATCGTAGTTGGCCGTCATCTCTCGATCGATCCACTCGGCGATCATCTTGGCGACCCTCCAGGCGTTCCGCTCCTCCCCGACGATCTCGCGGGCGGTGGCCCGGATGTCGGTGTCATCAGCCTGGCAGAATACCGTCGCGGCCAGGGACCCCTCCCTCTCCGCTGCCCGGATCGGCAGAGAGAGGGATTCCTCCTCCCGGAAGATCCGGCTCCTGGTCTCGACGATAACATAGTCATCCCCGCTCTCCAGGAGCTTCTGGGTGCCGTCCCAGGGCAGCGCCTTAAGTTTGTCCTTTCCCAATCCCGACAACTTGAGGCGCATGCGCCGGACGCTCTGGGGCCGCTCCAGCCTGACATTCGAGACTATGAGGGAGGAAAACGCGATGTCGAAGCTCCTTGCCCCGGGCTCGAGCGCCTTTTCTTTGGACATGCGGAGGGCCACGGTCGTCATGAAGCCGACCTGGGTCTCCGACTTGTAGAGCTTTCCGTCCCCGTCTATCCACTCCTCAAGCTTCATGGGGATGATCGAATCCAGCTCTGTCGTGACATGCCAGAGCCGCTTCTTCTCCCCCAGGATCAGGACATCCTCTTCGCCCCGGATGAAGAAACGGCAGTCGGAGAGCGCGTAGGCCACGGGATCCAGGATCTTGAACATGTGGGCCGCTCCCGCCCGCAGTCCCTGCGCCTCAATGATGTCCTCCACCGGAACATCGAAATAGATCTTTTCAGAGTAAGTAATCTCCTTTGCCACCTTGTCTCCAAGATAGAACACCACCCGGTCCGGATGGATCTCCGCCCTGATAACGGTTTCTGTCTGTGACATCTTGGTCCGCACCTGGGTCTCCAGGGGCCTATCATCCGAGTCCAGCCAGGATTCCTGGACTGTCAGGAGCTCGATAGGGCTGCCGCCCAGGCGGGACACCGTGATCAGGGATTCGCTTCTGAGCTGTGTGACCTCCTGGCCTTCTCTGACCACCTTGGTTTCAGAAAAGCGCGTGTAGCCGACCTTGATGTCGTTGATGTAGACCCCCATCCAGGCCTCATCGGCACGGGGCTCGGCTCTTGTATCATTCCGCCCGGGGATATGGGAAATACCTGCGGCCATCGTGAACAGCGCCAGCACGACCAGAATACTCCCGATTCCACCGGAAAACGGCTTCCAGCTCATCTCTCTCATGACGAACTCCGCCGCATATCATAGCAGAATAGCAGGATGGTTCACACCCTTTTGGGTGTGAGGCGACCTCATGGGAAAAGGATGAGATTACTTCACTTCGTTCGTAATGACTTCAGGTGGCTTTGTGGTCTTTGTGAATGATGAGCTGATGCTTTTTCAGCTATCGCCGCAAGGCGGCCAACTCCATCTCCAGCGGGAGTCAGATACTGGCTATGCGTTTCTCATGCCACAGCTGGGTGTCCAGCACATACTCTATGGCATTGTTCAACTCGTCGAGATCCAGGGGTTTAGAGAAGAAATAGCCGATAGACAGGTCGAGCAGGATGTCCGTGTCCACATCCTCCGGATAGCCGGAGATCAGGATGACATCGCCCTCATAGCCCGATGCACGGAACCGCTCGATCAGGTCCAGCCCGCTCATTTCAGGAAGTCTCAGGTCTGTGATGATCAGGTCGATCTTGGCTTTGCGGAAGCGCTGCAGAGCTTCACGGGGAGACTCCACGGCAACGACACGGTACCGGTCCTGCAGCAGAACGGTGAAGGTCTTGCGTATGGTCGGTTCGTCTTCGACGATAAGTACTTTTTTTATGGACATTTTATCACTCTTCCCAATTAACTTGCGGCCAACATATATGCAAGTTTCGTGCCAAATTACGAACCGGACTCTCAGGGGAAAGGAGGGGGGTCTTAAAAAATATATAACCTGGATTATTCACGAGTTGATATTGCCGTAGGGGTAGGTTGGGTCGGGGCGAGGCGCAAAGGATGAAGCTGTGGTTTACCACCGCAAATCCTTTGCAACGAAGCAGATACGGTGAGACCAGCTCGCCCGAAGGGTAAAAAATGTCGATAATAAATAGAAAGGACATTATTACCGAAGTAATCAGAATGCTAGCTCTTAGAGTTTATGTAAATTCCAATAATACTGTGGTTATGGGAAATATCGACATTTTTTATGAATAAATCAGGATGGTTTACTAGGAAAATATGTTTACACAGAGTAAAAACTGTTTACATCTCGGTCTCAGACGTCCAGCTGGTAGTCCCGGATCTTCTTGTCCAGGGTGGGACGGCTGATCCCCAGGATCTGGCTGGCCTGAGTCTTGGAGCCCTTGGCGATCTGTAGGACATGCTGGATGTAGTTTTTTTCCACCTCTTTCAAGGCCACCAGCTTCTGGGGATAAGGCTTTTTATCGCCCGCCTCGAGCGGCAGGCTCTCCTCCAGGATGATGTCCCCTTTGGCCAGGATCACGGCATGGGTCAGGGCGTTTTCCAGCTCCCGCACATTTCCGTCCCAGGGCCAGTCGATCAGCTTCTTCATGACATGCTCGGGCACCTTGCGCACGTTTTTACGCAGCTCCCGGTTGATCTTCTCCAGCAGATAGCCCACCAGCTCGGGGACATCCTCCTTGCGCTCCCGCAGCGACGGGAGCTTGATCTCCACTACCTTCAGGCGCCAGTACAGGTCCTCCCGGAACCGCCCCTCCTCGATCAGGGACTTAAGGTCCTGGTTGGTGGCGGCAATGATCCGGGCCTCGGTCTTGAGGACCTTCTCCCCTCCCACCTTCATGAAATCCCGGTTCTCGATCACCCGCAGGAGCTTGGACTGGAGGTTGGGCGACACGTCCCCGATCTCATCCAGGAACAGACTTCCTTTCCCGGCTATCTCGAACTTGCCCTTCGTCTCCTGGACCGCATCGGTGAAAGCCCCCTTGACATGGCCGAACAGCTCGCTCTCGAGCAGCGTGTCCTGGATGGCCGAACAGTTGATGACGATGAACGGCTCATCCCGGTTGGCGCTGTTGTAGTGGATGGCCTTGGCGCACAGCTCCTTGCCTGTCCCGCTTTCTCCCTGTATCAGAATGTTGGCCCGGTTGTTGACCACCGATCCGATCAGTTTGAAGACCTCGCGCATCTGGGGCGAGCGGCCGATGATGTTGTCGATGGTGTATTCCCTCTGTTTCTCCTCCATCAGGTAGTGGAGCTTGTCCTCCAGTTTGCTGATCTGGAAGGCCTTGTTGATGGTGAGGTCCAGCTCCAGGAAATCCAGGGGCTTGACCAGATACTCGAAGGCCCCGGACTTTATGGCCTCCACCGTGGTCTTCATGTCGTCGTAGGCGGTGATGATGACGACTGTCGCTTTCGGGTCGATGTCCCGGATGCGCCTGAGCGCTTCCAGCCCGTCCAGGTCGGGGAGGCGTATGTCCAGGATGACGAGGTCGGGCTTCGATTCGGAGTATCTCTGCAGGCACTCTCTTCCGTCATCGGCCGTCAAAACCTCATATCCGATTTTCGAGAAATGAGTGGACAGAGTCTTGAGGATGAGGGGGTCGTCGTCGACGATCAATATGGTTTTCATGGTTCGTCCTCACAGGGAAGCAGGATCTCGAAGCAGCTGCCCGTGCCTTCCTGGGATTTCACGCGTATGGTCCCCGAGTGCTGTTCGAGTATCTTGCGCGCGATGGCCAGGCCCAGGCCGATCCCGCTGGCTTTGGTGGTGTAGAACGGCTCGAACACGTTCTCCCAGTCCTTCCGGGGAACGCCCTTTCCGTTGTCGGAAATCTCGGTCCGCAGCCAGGAGCCGGAGGGTGTGTCGGTCCGCTCGACACAGATCTTAATCTCTCCCCCGGTCTCCACCGCCTCACAGGAATTGCGCAGGACGTTCAGGATGATCTGGCGGACCTTGTCCGCATCCACGCGCACCTGCGGCAGGTCCGCACCGTAGTGTTTCTCCACGGTCACATCCTTAAGCTCCAGGGAGTCGGCGATCATCTTGAGGGACCCGTCGATGATCTGGTCCATGGCGAACCAATCCAGGTTGAGCTCGGACACCCGCGCGTAGTTCAGCAGTTCCCTGATGAATTTCTCGATCTGGGCTATGCCTTCCTGGGAGATCTCCAGGTTGACCCGGTCCGACTCGTCCAGGTTCTCCTTTTCGCTGAGCTTCTGGATGTTCAGCTTCACCGCCGTCAGGGGATTACGAATCTCATGGGCGATGCCGGCGGAGATGTGCCCGATCGAGGCCAGCTTCTCGACCTGAATCAAGCGCTTGTTCGCCTCTTCCATCCGCCTCTGCAGCAGCTGGAGCTGCCGGCTCATCTCGTTGAAGCTCTTGGCCAGGTTCCCGATCTCGTCCTGGGAATCGATGTCGATCTGAAGCGAAAAGTCTCCCCGGCTGATGTGCTCGGTGCCCTCCACGAGCTTCAGGATGGGGGTCGTGATCCTGCGCGCCAGCCAGGCCGCCCCGATGATCCCGATCAAAAGCCCCAGGACACCGATCCCCAGCAGCAGCATGCTGGTGCGCCGCACCTCGGCCTGCATCTCTTCCAGGGAAAGGCCCAGCTTCACGGACCCCCAGCGGTCTGTCGCGTCTTGCGGGAAGATGGGGGCCTCGATCTCGAGAACGTTCATCAGCGGGTTATGGTCGGCATCCAGCAGCTGGCGAGGCTGGACGAACGGCTCCCGGGATTTCAGGTCCTCCCCCAAGTTGCTGAACTGATAGATGTCGTCATATGTGAGGATGAAGTCATTCCCTGCGGCCGGCATGTTGAAGCGATCGTAGAAGATGATATAGATCAGTTGGTCGTCGATCCGGGCCTCGATGTTTTCCTTCAAGGCGAAGTAATCGTACCGCACCAGGAGGGGCGTGTTCTCCTGGATGATGCTGTTGGCCAGGACCAGGCCCCTCTCCGTCTGCTCCTGCTCGATGGCAATGACCTCCTGCCGCTGGATAACGAACAGGACCAAAACCACCTGGACGGTGAGCAGGAAGATCACCCAGAGCGCCAGCCGGGTGCGCAGGGTGATGTTCAGGGCCATGTCGCTGTCCTATCTCTCGACCCTGATGTTCTCCATCTTCAGGTAATAGAAGCCCAGAGGCGGATTCTTTACTCCTTTGACAAAGGGCTGTACCGCCACCTGGATCTGCTGCGTGAACAGCGGCACGGCCGGCATCTCCCGGTTGAGGATCGTCTGGATCTGCTCAAAAAGCTTGATGCGGCCGTACCAGCTCTTTTCCTGTTCCGCGGCCTGCAGGAGGCTGTCGAGCTCGACATTGCTGTACCGGCACAGGTTGGCCGGCGAATCCGAGGCAAAGAGAGGCCGGATGATGCCTTCCGGTCCCGGGAAATCCAGCCGTTTGCCGCTCAGTATCAGATAGGGGCGCCGGAAATTCCGGACCCTGTCGATGCTGCGGAAGTACTCCTCTCTCAGCTGGATGCCCAGTTCACCCAGCTGCCGGCGGAGCTCGAGATACAGCCGGTGCTTGAACTCGGTCCGGGGATGCTCCATCAGCAGCGTGATCTCGGGGAAATTTTCCGACGAGAACCCGGACTCCTCGAGCACCTCCTGGGCCTGCTGCGGGCTGTAGGTGTTCAACTCATCGGTCAGGAAAAAGCCGGGAAGCTTCGAGGGGATGAAGCTGTGCAGCAGCTGCCGGTGATATCGTGCCTCATACGTGACGCGCACGATCTCTGGTTTGTCGATGCCGAGAGCGATGGCCCGTCTCACCTGGGAATCGTTAAGGGGGGCCAGATGGCAGCTCATGCCCAGGAAGAAAGGAAAGATGGCGCCGTCCCGGAAGATCTGGTAATCCCCCTGGAGCAGCCTGTCGTCATCCACGGGTATGGCATGCACATCGCCCAGGAAGAAGTCGTCCAGCTGGTAGTGCGGGCAGAGCTCCACGTATTCGATCTGGGGCGTGCCTCCGAAGTAGCCCGGGTTACGGGCCATCCTCACACCGACGATCTCCAGGCGGGTATCCCTGACCCACTCCTGAAACATGAACGGGCCTGTGCCGGTCGGCTTCTGAAAGAAGCCCCGGCCCTGTTCCAGCACACGATCACGGGGAAGGATCTTGCAGAACGGCATGCTCAACAGAGACAAGGCCATGGCATAGGGTTTTCTCCATTGGATCTTAAACGTGTAGCGGTCCACTGCCTGGAAACCGCTGACCTCCCGGGCCTGGCCGGAATGGAATTCCCGGGCGCCTGCAACGCGGTCCAGAAAATAGGCGGCATAAGGAGATCGGTTGGCCGGATCCAGGATCCGCTCCAGAGAAAACTTCACATCCTCGGACGTAAGCTCCTCACCATGATGAAACCATACATGCTTGCGCAGCGTGAAACGATGGAAGCGGCCCTCAGGGTCTTTGTACCAGTAATCCGCCAGGGCGGGCGCGGGATTCAGCTCCGAATCCAGAGTCACCAGCCCATCGAAGAGCTGCTCCGAGACAAAGACCGTCGCATCCGGGTGGATGGGGTCCAGCTGAGCCTCGAAGGTGTTGCCGAAGGCTTTTAGCCGGAAGATGTTTTGCGATAATGCATCGAGGATCACGACAGGGCCACGAACATCCTCGGAAACAGGGTGGACAGGCATTGCGGCAAGGGTGAGAATGAGATAAAGGATCGGCAGCTTGCGATGCATTGTCTATCTATGAAACGGTGACATGCGTTTTCCCTCGGGGTTTCAGGGGTCGTTTCGTTGATAGTCTAGCACAAAGGGATGGTAATGTAAAGATATTTTACAATAAAAGGGCTCTAGATCACCACTTCCCGTCCATCTGGAATTCGGCTCCATCCAGCCAGAACCCCGAGTTGGTCAGGGAGTCGTGCTGCGCCTGCAGAAGATCGTAGTGGAATTTTTCCTCTTCGGCGATATCCCGGAAGATCTTCTGGGCAACGGGGTCATCCGCTTCGGCCGCCGCCTTCTGAAAAAACTGGATCGCATCCGACTCCAGCTGCATGCCGATGCTCAGGGCCTCGGTCTCACCCTTGCCCTCTCCGCTCTTCAGGCGTTCCTTGAGTTTCTCCACCAGCGGAGCCTCTCCCTCCATGTCGCTGCTTTTTATGTATTTCTTCCAGTCATCCCCGTCCAGGATCTCACTGAACAGATGGCTGAAAGTCTCGAGATGTTTGACCTCTTCCTCGGCGAGGAAGCGGAACATGTTTTTCCCTTTTTCGTGTTCGGTAACTTCGGCGGCGTGATCGAAAAATTTGCGGCCGTTGATCTCCAGCCGTATGGCTCCGATGATGGCATTCTCGATTTGTTGGCTGATTTCAGACATTAGTCATTCTCCTTCATTATAAATTATCCATAAAAGCTGCCAACACTTTTAATAAATAACTCTTTTTTCTTATGTCGGCATCTTTTACCCTCCGGGCGAGCCGATCTCAATATCTATAACATTTCCACACTTTTGGCAACAGCAATACCTGTCATCGTTTTCTCAGCACATAAAAATCCCGCTTCCCGTCTTCTTCCTCCAGATATTGGAAATCCACGACCCTGTATCCGGCCGCGAACCGGTTGTGGAAAACCCGGCGGGTGAGCTTTCTCCAGGTTATGGGAATCTGCCGGACCTGTGCGTTCGACACATCGGTCTCCCGGAGCATGGTGTAATAATCATAGGGAATCTCGATCAGGACCTGATCCTGCGTCGTCTCAAGCTGCAGTCCCTCAGCCACCCGCAGGTCCAGTTCACCGCTCTTCCCCCGGACCCGTACCGATTCCGTGTGTACCAACCCGGCGCCCGACTGCAGGAGTCCCGGGAGATCGACCCCCTCGCGACTCCGTGCCCGCGGATCGTCCAGGTTCCAGGAAACCAGGAGCCGGTCGCTGGGGACATCCAACCGGTTCAGGCGGCCGGAAAAGCCTTGGTAATAGGCATCCTTGTACGCCAGGACCTTCATCCCGAAAAGGTGGATGTTGCGGTAGGCGTTGACACCGGCCAGGGGATCGAAGGTACAGGTGATGACCCGCACACCCAGCCGATCCTTCACCTGTTCCCCTTGAAACTCCTTCAGCCGGATCCCCAGGCCGCCCGCCTGGAGGTCCGGCCGCACGGCCGCGTACTGGGAGTAGAAGACCAGGTTTTCGGGATCGCGAAAGGCGACGGCCTTGTCCTTTACACCCACGTACCCGTAGGCAAAAGCCGCCAAGTGCTCGGGTTTTCTCGTGAAACCTCCAGCCCGGGCCTCCTCGTACACTGCGACAAACAGGCTGCCCCCGTCGAACAGGAAGTTCTCGCTCACCAGGTTTCGGGCACCCGCCAGGTGGTCGTCCTGATCCTCCCAGATGTCCATACGCATCCGCTCGTATTTCAGGTAGTCTTCCCCCCTGTCCGAGGTTTCCACCACGAACAGAAAGCGTCTTCCCATGAGTTCGAGCACGGCTTCGAGCGCTGGCATCGTGAGAGATTGTGCTAAATCCACGGAGAAAATGCAAGGCAATGCAAGGCGACGTTGAATATCCAGCCGATTTCATATAACCTGGATAATTCACGAGTCCGGGCTGCAGTTGAGAGATGTTATAATTTCAATATGCGATGGAGGGCGGCATGAAAAGAAAACGAGGGCTACTGGCTGCGGGATCAGCGGTGATCCTGCTGACTGCGACACTTTTAGGTACTCCCCAGTGGAAGGTCCTGGAGGAGGTGGACGACCTCCCGGAAGCGTTCTGCTCCACCTGGCAGGAAGGTGATTACCTGATCACGTTCGGCCGGCACATGGCCATCTTCGGCGGCGTCTCCCGGGCCATGTATTCGGTACTGAACTACCCCATAGCAAACGGGATAGGATGCCTGATAAGCCTGGCCCCATCCGGAGCGGGAATCCAGAGCGATATATGCCTGGGATCGCCCTATTTCTCCATCAATTCCAAGGCCCGGCCTCTGTTTTACTCAGAAATCAAACCCTTGGGCGCGAGGGGGCAAAAGGAAGCCAGCGGGATTCGGGCCTCCGGCACCTATGCAGGGAAGGGAGGGATTGAGGCCGCGGTGATCACGGTCTACCGCCTCGTCCCGGACTCAGGGGGCCGTGTGGATATCGCCTCAACCCTGACGAATTCGGGCAGCCGGCCCATAGAAAAATTCAGCTACTCGCTTTACATGGGCACTGGGACGCGCTACTCGTTCTCCCCATTCCACCGCAGGATGCATCCGGAACTGAACTTCACCGTGTACCCGCGGCCCGACCACACGCTCGTCAGGTGGAACCGGAACCCGGTCGGCGGGAAAAGAAAAGATGCGCTCCAGCCGGGCGAGAGCTACGAAGTCCGTTACTCCGTTTTCGTCGAGGCCGATGTCAACGCTCTCCTGGAAAGGCTCTACCGGGAGGCCGGGCACACGCCGTTGTCTACCACCCTCAAGCTGATCGGGTTCCAGGGCGGCCTCTACGAGCTCATCATCCGGGAGGCGGTCTCGGACTCGGTGTTTTTCCGGGGCTTTTTCAAGGACCGGGAGGAACTCGCCTTCCCGCTTATCGCCGGGAGTTACACGGCCAGTGTCAACTTCTTCCCGGCCTCGGAGAAGATACAGTTCAAGGTGGGTGAGGGAGAAGACAACGCCGTGATCGTGAGGGAACCCCACTCGGGGACGGTGCACGTCCGGATCCAGGACCGGAAGGGCCGGCACGTCCCCGGCAAGGTCACGTTCATCGGCCTGCAACCCACCCCCTCGCCTTATTTCGAGCCCGAGAATCCGATCCTGACCGGCCGGGGATGGGAAGGCTTCAAGAATTCCCGCTATCCGGATTCCGAAGGCACCGACGTGACCCTCCCGGCAGGCACATACATGGTCTATGCCTCCCGCGGGCCGGAATTCTCGCTCGACACAAAACTCCTGGAGGTCTTCAAGGACGGGCACAGCTCACTCTGCTTCCGTATCGACCGCGTCCTCGACACCAAAGGCCTGATCTCCATCGATCCTCACCTCCACACGACATATTCCGACGGATCCATGGGCATCCCGGAAAGGATCCGGTCCCTGGTGGCGGAGGGCCTGGACGTGGCTGTCGCCTCGGACCATAACTTCGTCACCGATTATGGACCTGATCTCGAAGCGCTGGGGTATACGGACACCCTGGCCGTCATCTGCGGCAACGAGATCACGGTAGGAGGCATGGTCCACTACAACACCTTCCCGGTGCTCCACAGGCCCGGAGAGCCGCTGAACGGCGCGATCGATCCCATCTCGGATTCCATGGCCGAGCTCTTCGCCCGCAGCCGGAGCAAGGATCCCGACACCCTGATCCAGGTCAACCACCCGCGAAGCGGGACCATCGGGTATTTCAACATGTACCAGCTCGATCCCGAAAGGGCGGCCTTCGCCCTGGAAGGATTCGAGACCGGTTTCGACGTGCTCGAGGTCGTCAATGGACCTTACTACCATTCCAACAACGCGGACTCCATCCGGGACTGGTTCCACCTGCTCAACCGCGGCTACACCATCCCCCTGATCGGGTCCTCCGACGCCCACGGCATCGATCAAGCGGAACCCGGTTATTCCCGCACCTATGTCCTCTACAGGGGGAAAAAAGGACCCGACCTCGACGTTCAAGCGCTGATCGGCGCCCTCAAACAGGGCCGCTCCTTCTGCAGCAACGGCCCCCTGGTCGATGTCAAGGTGAACCGGAAACACACCTTCGGGGACACCTTTACCGACAAGGACGGCGAGGTCTCGGTCACGGTCCGGGTCCGCAGGGCCCCCTGGGTATCTCTCGACGAGGTTCGCATCATCATCAACGGCGAGCGGGACGTGGTCCTACCGGTCGAAGGCAAGAACGCCACGCGCCAGGATTTCACACTCAAGGAGAGGGTGACCCTCGCCCGGGACGCCTACATCGTGGTCGAGGTGATCGGGAAACAGGGGCTCTATCCCGTCATGCAGAGGGCCTCCCGGTCCGGCCTGAAGGAACACGCCACCCTGCCGTACGCGCTCACCAATCCGGTATTTGTCGACGTGGACGGAAACGGCCGCTTCGACCCACCCTGGACGGAAAAGATCGAGCTGCTCCCCTCCATCCCCAAGAAGGAAAAAGAGGAGTAGGGCCTAAGAGAGACAGCAGCAGCCGGTTCGTATAAACGTTGAGTTCACCTCGTCTTATTGAGTATAATAAAGACCGAATCACACAGAGTGACGGCAGGACCATGACACAGAGCGACATGAATTCACCTCCCCGGGTCGTATGTATCATCAATCCCAAGGCCGCCAACAGGAAGTGGGAGCGCAACATCCTCATCCGCAACTACCTGCATAAGCACCTCCGGGGGGAGTTCGTCGACACACATAGAGACAAAGAATTCACGGTGCAGAAGACCACCGAACTGTGTGCCGATCACGATATCATCGTGGCCGCCGGCGGGGACGGGACCATCGCCGATGTGCTCCAGGGGATCGTGCGCTCAGAGCGCGCCCGGGAGGTGGCTCTCGGTATCCTGCCGCTGGGAAGCGGTAATGCCTTCCGCATCTCGCTCGGGATCCCCCTGCACCTGCCCCGGGCGCTCAAGATCATCCGGGAAGGATTCACCCGGGAGATCGATCTCATAGATTTCGGGGGCCGCGTGGGCACATTCGGGTCTCTGGGGGCCACGGCACAGGTGACCTGGAAGGCGGAACATCACTGGATGCCGGGTTTCTTCGGCCATCTCCTGGCAGGCCGGATTATGTCCCGGCTGTCCCGCAGGGAACAAGAGATCGAGCTCTTCGACGGAATCGACGACGACGGAAACCACTTCGAGCACAAGGTACTGAACCTGAAGGTCTTCGACATCATAATCGGAAAAAGCAGCCATTTCGGCTACGGGTGGAAGATGGCTCCCCGCGCCAAGATCGATGACGGCTATATCGACCTCACTTTCTTCGAGATCAGCGGCAGCAGATTCCTGCTCTATCTCCCCAGCATCTATTTCGGGAAATTTCAGAAGACCCAGAAGCACTTCAAGGCCAAGCGGGCCATCATCAGGGGAAAGAACCTCCCCGTGCAGTACAACGGGGAGCTATTGGGGAAGCGGGATGTGGTCGAGCTCAAGATCCTGCCCCGGGCCCTCAGGATCATCTCGCCCCGCAACTTCACACCCTGACTGTATCCTTGTTATTCCTTATCAGCGGCACGGGCGGCGGACACCATATCTTTCACCTCTCTGAGCAAGGCTCGGGCGTCGTAGACGAACCCGTCTTTTATCGTCCAGCGGACACCACCGGTCCGGACCACCTGCCCGTCGATCAGATCGAGGGCCCCGGTGGGATAGAGGACCTTCAGGTTCTTCAGGGGATTGCCCTCCACCAGGATCACATCCGCCAGCCAGCCCTGCCGGATCCGACCCAGTTTGTCTTCCAGGCCCAGGATACGGGCGTTGCTGCCGGTGGCATGCATGATCACATCGATGGGGTGGAATCCCGCTTCCTGATGGAGCTCGAGCTCCCGGATCAGGCTGAACCCGTACAGCATGTAGATGTAGCCGGCGTCTTCGCCGCAGCCGACGAGGCCCCCCATGTCGGCAAAGGCACGCACCGCCTTCATCCAGATCCGGTAATTCTCTTTCCAGAAGACCTCGTCGGTCGTGGTCCAGTTCCAGTGATAGGAACCGTGGTTGGCGGGATGGGGGACAAAGTATTCTTCCAGCACCGGATGGAGATAATCATTGAACCAGGGCTGACTCTTGGCCCTCAGCAGGCCCCGGTTGGCCTCGTAGATTACGAAAGTAGGGCACCAGGAGACTTGATGGGCCACCATGTCCTTCAGGACCTTTTTCAGTTTCTCGGGATCGGCCTCCCGCCAGAGTCGGCCCGCGTAACGGAAGCGATCGCTCTCATCGTTGTAGTTGTACCAATAAGGAAAATTCTGCGAGCCCCGCAGTGCGGCGTCCGGGACTCCGTACCAGTGCTCTATGCTGGTAACCCCGAAGGCCGCGTCGTGCCGGGCATCGGTCTCCTCCACTCCCACATGGTGCGCCACGCGCATGCCCAGAGCGCGGGCTTCCGACACAGCCGCCTCCATGATGTCCCGGTCCATGCCGAAGATCTTGACGCCGTCTCCACCGGCCTCCTTTATCCTCCGGACCGCCTGCCTGGCTTCTGCCGGTGTGCGTCCACCTGCCCGCATGTACAGGAAGATGCGGGGGGCGACGATCTCACCGGCCCGGCTCTTATCCCGCTCCTTGAGCGTCTTCTGGGTGTTGGATCCCACATCCCGCACCGTAGTTATCCCGCAGGAGAGCCAGAGTTTGTACAGATAATCGAAGGGGATGGCCCGGCGGCCGCGCGTGTCGTGTATGTGCGCATGCAGGTTGATCAAGCCGGGCAGGGCATACATCCCGCTCCCGTCGATCACATGGGCTTCGTGGGCGTAGGGGTTCTCGCCCCGTCGGGCACCGCGGACCGATTGGATGGAGCTGCCTTCGATCACGATGTCGACCGGGCCCTGAGCCGGAGTCCCGTTGCCATCTACCATCATCACGTTTCGGATGATCAATCGGTCATATCGCCGGCCGCTCTCGATATTGGAGGTCTGGCCCGGGAGTGCGCTGCCGAGAGTCAGTATCAGAGACAGACTCATGACCAAACGTGTGCTGCTGTACCTTCTTTGCATTTCTATCTCCATGCTCAGGTCGACGGGACCACCAGCATGAGGGCCTCAACGGCCTCGGGATGGAAGGTTCTGCCGGCCAGGTTCTGGATCCCCACCATGGACTTGAACTCATCCCGCCCCTGAAAAGGAGCCGACCTGGTCGCAATCCTGTCATAGACCTGGGCCAGCGCCATGATGCTGCTTCCCAGAGGAATGCCGCCCAGGTCCTTGTCCAGAGAATCTCTCTGTTTAACATAATGCGTGTAGAAGGCCCGCAGGAGGGGTTGGATCTCATTGAGCAGCGAAGATGTGGACCGCAGCATGACCTTTGTGCGGTCATCTAGCGAGCTCGCCAGGGCATCTTCCTCCGATCGCAGGAAATCCGTCATCTCCACGAAAAGGGGCAGACTGGAGCTCAGGTCGCCGGCCACCGAGAGCAGGGAGGCGGATTTGATGTTCTCGATCTCACTGGTCTCCAGCCCGGCGGCCGCGGCGATCCGGCCGGCGATCCGTGCCACACGCTGGGCGGGAGGGGTGGCCTCATCGATGCTCTCCAGGTATTTGAGCATGATCTCCAGGGTACCGACGTAGGCGGTGCGGAGCTTATCCAGCTTCGCCTCACGCTGTTCGGAAAAGGAGCCGATCAAAGCCCCGGTGAGGATCAGTAGGCTTCCCCAGGTCACGAGGTTTACCACCTCATGGAACATGAAAAAATTCTTGGGGCCGGTGATCAGTTCGAAGTAAACCAGATAGAGGATGACGAACAGAACTGAGAAGACCGCCGCGAGCACGGCGCGATTTTTCCCCAAGAAATACCCCGAGAGTATGACCGGGAGGAAGAAATAGTTGAGGAACGAGAACTTGTACTGGACCAGGAAGGCCAGGACAAGGACGCCCACGAGGATCAGGCCGATGATCGCCCCCTCGTAATGCCCCCGGATGAACTCTTTTACCCGCCTGATCATCAGATCGACTCTATTGCCACGATATATATCACCCCCTCTGTCAGAAGTCAACAGAAGCTGAAGTGCCATTACCCCGAAGCTCTCTCGCGTCTGCCAAGACTGTGCTATAATCGAACCAGCCTGGATAATTCACGAAAGGATGGAAAACATGAAACGACCCCTTGTGCTGTCCCTGGTTTGTCTTCTGTTCGCGGCCGGATGCCATGTGCACCTCGACGTCCTGGGAACCAACAAGATCGAAGAGGTCACCCTGGCCGACTCCCGGGCAAAAGACAAGATCCTGCTCCTGGACATAAGCGGGCTGATCGGTGTCATGGGTGATACCGGCTTTTTCCCGGCCAAAGACGGGAACATCCTGTCCCAGGTCTACTACCGGCTGGAAAGGGCGGCGGAAGACCAGAGGATCAAAGGCGTCATCCTCCGGCTGGACACACCGGGCGGGGAGGTGACCGCGAGCGACATCCTCTACAACGAGGTCAAGGAGTTCCGGGCCAGGACCGGGGTGCCGGTGGTGGCCCTCATGATGGGATTGTCTACCTCGGGAGGCTATTATGTGGCCTCGGCCTGTGACCACATCGTGGCCCATCCGTCCACCATAACCGGCAGCATCGGGGTCATCTCCATCTTCCCCAACATCGAGCAGCTGTTTGCGAAGATCGGGGTCGAGATGACCGTGATCAAATCAGGCCAGATGAAAGACTCCGGGAGTCCCTTCCGCAAAATGAGCACCGAAGAGCAGGCCGTATTCCAGGACATCGTAGACGGTTTCCACGAGAATTTTGTCGAGGCGGTCTATTCGGGTCGGGAAGGCAAGATCTCGCGGGACAGGCTCAGCGCCCTGGCCGACGGACGCATATACACCGCCCCTCAGGCGCTGGAACAGGGACTGATCGATTCCATAGGCTACTTCGCCGACGCCCTAAAGGAGGTCAAGGGGCTGGCCGGAGTATCCGAGGCCAAGGTCATATCCTACTCATACTATCCCAAGACCAAGACCAACATCTACGCCACACGCCTGGACAACTTCATCTCCATGGACAGCACGGAGATCCGGCGGATGCTGCAGACGCTGAAGAGCGGGTTCTATTACCTATGGATCCCCCAACTCACCAACTGACCTCCAGAATTATTCATAAGAATTGCCGACCTTGACCCGTGAATAATCCTTAATCCAGTTAAAGATCATACTAGAGGTTTACCAGGCGGAGTTCGGAAGCCGGCCGTTTTCAGTCAGAGCGCATGGGGAGGTGAGTGAAAGGATCCTTTCAGGGTGGGGCGGTTGGAAGGCGAGTCTTCCGCTCGGACTGAATAGGCCGGCGCTTCAGGATCCTGGGTTAATTTTTCCGAAGATGGCCAGCAGCAGGTCACGGTCGGCGGCTGTCATCGCGAGGCGGCCGAAGAGATCATGTACCCTTTCGTCCACATGCCGCAGGTTTCCGCTGTGGACAAACCGCGATTCCTCCAGCTTCTGCAGGATCAGGCGGATGCAGCCCTCCTGTTCGCGGCGGGGCAGAGGCATGTCCGACAGCCCTGCGGCATCCTGGGCAGTCGACCCGCGGGCGATCTGAAATAATGTCAGGAGGACGGCGGCCCCCAGATTGTAAGACGGTTGTTCCTTGGCCTGTGGGATGGTGAAACGAAAATTGGAATGCCGCAGTTCTTCGGATCCCAGCCCTGTCCGCTCGTTCCCGAACAGGAGCCCGATGCGGGTCGCAGATGGGAAGCCGGCCAGCCGATCCAGGGCCTGGTCCAGGGGCAGCGAGGGGAAGTTTTTCCTGTGCCGGGCCACCGCCGCAAAGACCACCTCCAGGTCAGAAACGCTCTCGCCCACGCTGGAGTAGAGCCGGGCCCCGCCCAGGATATCCTCGGCATGCACAGCGGTGAGACGCGCCGTCGACGGCAGGGGGCCGTCCAGCACCAGGCGCAGGTCTACAAAACCCGTATTCTTCATGGCCCGGGCCACAAGCCCGATGTTCTCGGGGCTCTGAGGCCGCGCCAGGATGACGGAAAATTCCTTTGCGGCATCAGGACCGAATCTCATGATTCCCCTCCCCCTGCTCGCTTCTCCCATGACAACCGGGGCAGGCGGTTCAGAAACGCCCCGTGCTTCCGAATCCCCCCTCGCCCCTCTCGGTGTCATCCAGGTCGTCGGTCTCGTTCACCGTGACTCCCACCACCGGCTGGATGAGCATCTGTGCGATCTTCATGCCCTTGGACACGACAAAATCGCTCCCGCTCAGGTTGATCATGACGACCTTGATCTCCCCACGGTAACCCGCATCCACGACACCCGCCAGCCGGTGGACGCCGGACAGGGAGATCCCGCTCTTGTCCCAGATCAGCCCCACAAAGCCGCTCGGGATGGCGGTCTGGATCCCCGTGGGCACCGCCAAGGCTTTCCCCGGCTTGAGGACCGCTTCGACCACGCTGAACAGGTCCAGGCCGGCGTCTCCGGGATGGCCGTATCGGGGCAGCCTGGCGTCCTTGTTTATGCGTCTGACTTTGAGTTCCATGCTCAGGTCCCTTCGACCGTGACCCGGGGGATGAACTGCTGCGCGATCCCGGCCAGCCGGGAAAGCTCCTCTCCGCTGCAGGCCGGCCGGTCGGCGTACGCCGGATCCAGCGTCTGTCCGGGCACAAAGGGCTGCAGCCGGTATTCCTCCGCCGCCTCCAGCATCACGGCGATCGCTTCGATGTCCGCGCTTTGCAGCAGGCCTGGCACCACCGTGGTCCGGAAGAGGTGGCCGCACCCGGATCCCCGGACGACCGAGATGCTCTCCAGGATGGCCGCAGTATCGACCGGTACCCCTGCAGCCTCGGCGTATCTATCGATCGGGGCCTTCACATCCATGGCTATAAAATCCACCAGCCCGGCTGAGATCAGCTCCCGCAGGCGC
>SDBS01000557.1_pt1 | contig 36525 bp, 40 predicted proteins | sample 2277091 | NCBI WGS metagenome assembly SDBS01 (sample SAMN10404972, study PRJNA504765) | marine sediment metagenome | isolation source: marine sediment core GS10_PC15, 163 cmbsf | place: Arctic Ocean: Southern Knipovich Ridge | collected 2010
CACGTCCCAAAAAGAAGAATGCTTGTTTGCCTCGATATTTCTTCGCTAACTGTTTCACTTTTTCTTCTTGACTGGCAATAGCGCGCTCAACGATGTCTGGTATCTGCTCAAGCTTCTCCTCAAGGTCCTCAATCTCCACATGAGAAATCTTTCCCCGTTTCTTGGCGAGCCTTATGGCAAGCTGTGAAAGCACCGAAAGCTGAGAAGTGAAAGTTTTCGTGGCTGCGACACCTATCTCTGGACCCGACTGCTGACAAATGTATACTCGGGCAATACGTGTCAAAGTGGAGCCGACAATGTTTGTTAGTCCCAGAACCGTAGCTGCTCGTAGCCTAGCACTTTCAACCGCATCTAAGGTGTCGGCAGTCTCTCCGGACTGGCTGACAACTAGAAGGGTGCTGTCGATGTTCACTGATTTTCCATGTTGTTCAACGAACTCTGAAGCTACGACAGGATGGGTTGCCAAGAAGGACAACTTAGAAAACATGTAGGACGCTGCCAAGCAGGCATGATAAGAGGTTCCGCAGGCTACCAAGAAAACTTCTCCTGCCCGATCCAAGAATGTAGTCATCAACTCCAAGTATTTGTCCTGTAACCTGAGGGTGTTCCGTAAACGTAAAGGCTGCTCGTGAATCTCCTTCAGCATGAAGTAAGGATAACCCTGTTTCTCAGCCATCTCAGGAGCCCAATCTATAAGCTCAGGTTCTCTAGTGACCAGTTTCCAATTGAGGATGTTTCGGATTTCGTATCCCTTATCACTTAAAATTATAAGCTCTCCGTCTTGAACGATAACAGACTTGTTTGTCTTCGAGAGAAAAGCGGGAATGTCAGATGCAACATAGATGCTGTCTTTGGCTACTCCGAGAACAAGAGGGCTCTCTTTTCTGGCACAAACAATCTTGTCAGGTTCTTTAGCAGAGATGACAGCGATGGCATAAGAGCCGTCTAGCCGCTTCACAGTCTCGCGAACCGCATCAACAAAAGACGAACCTGCCTTCAACTGCTCTTCGATAATGTGTGCAACGACTTCTGTGTCAGTTTTTGACCTAAAAACATGTCCATGCTCTTCAAGTTCAGCTTTTAGTTCCACAAAATTTTCGATGATACCATTATGAACAACAGCAATTTGATTGTTACAGTCTGTATGCGGATGGGCATTCTCTTTGTAGGGTGCGCCGTGTGTTGCCCATCGCGTGTGACCTATCCCCAGTCGTCCAGGAAGAGAATCGAGGTTGTGCAGTGCATGAACATCGTCAATTTTTCCGCTATCCTTTTTCATAAAAAGCTGACCACCTTCCAGAGTTGCTATTCCGACGGAGTCGTAGCCTCGATACTCAAGCTTTTTTAAGCCTCCGTGGATTGTCGATGCAGCCTCACCTGTTCGTAAGATACATCCAAATATACCACACATTATTTTTTCCTCATTTTTTAGAGTTTACAGTTATAGACCAATACTGTAATCTGCTTATACAGGCTTTAGTTAAACAGGAAGATGATCTATAAACATTTTTAGGAATCATGTTTTAGAATTAAAAGGAAAATTATAAAGGTTTTCCAATACAATACAGGTACCGTACCAGTACCGTTATGATTTAAGCGATAATGGCGCACCCAGTTCACAAGACGTCGCACTTCACAAAGGCACACCACAAGAAATATGAATCCAAAAACTCAACAAAAGGAAGGAGATCAGTTTGGTTCTTACAGACTTCCTTTACCCCGGAGAAACAATAGTATTCCAAAGCGGAAAGATTGAAAGCCTTAACGACAATTTCTTCTTCTACATAACTGATCAACGAATAATACTCTACAGACGACGGGGAGTTTTTTTCAAAAAGGACAGAATCATCGCAGAGAGAATCGAGGACATTCGGACAATGCAATATGGTGAAAGGGGGATATTTCGAAAGAGGGGTATTTTGCGCATCGAAACGTTAAGCAAGAAAATGGATCCCATAGTAGGAAAAGTGTCGGATGTAAAAGCCATATGGCAAGAAATGCAGAAATACCTCAGAAAAGACCCGCCGACTTACTGAAATGTTATGGTCTTTAGGCTAGACGCATCAGATAGCGGATAGGAATTATTCCCTTCTGAATCCAATCATTAAGCCGAAAATGAGGCTGGCTATGAATGGTATGTGCGCCAAAAGGGGAGTGAACAAGTTTAGCGCCGGATTAATTGCGTTAACTAAGCTTGATGCTGTTTCGGATAGCCCGCTGTAATCTACGTTGATTACATTTGTGTAAGCCAAAAATATTAGAGAAAAAACAACCACCCCGAGAATCAAGGCGATTTTAATGACTTTTCTTATGGCATAACCTATTAAAAATCCGCCGATTCCACCTATGCCCAGCTGAAAAAGGATAGGAGTAAACGACTCGCTAAGTGTCAGGGCCAGCATTACATTTTTCTTTACGTCCTACGCTGCTAATAAAATTAACCATTAACTGAATCGAATAAAGCTGTTTAGGCGACAAGCAAATATATCTGGAAGATATATTGTGTCTTATTAATGCATATGTGAAAGCAAAAAACCTGTTTCTAATCGGCGCGTTCAATACTTAAATGTAAACAAAAATGAGTTAGAAGATGTGTATCACCGAAACTAAGATGTAACGACAGAAAATAGAGCAACTGTGGAAGAAAAGGCGCCCGTAAAGGAGAAATAGTGGGGGGTTCAAGCGTGCCAAATCAACAGCACATAAACGACGGCTTCCCAACGGCGTGAAACATTACAGTAATTAACCATTAAAAAAATATTTATAACATAATCAGTGATAATTGCAAGCATGAAGAAAAAGTTGTTGCTCAGCGAAGAAAGAAAACAGTTAATGGTCAAGGATATAGCGGTTTTCGAAGACCCAGAGAAACTCAAATCAGTCTTGAACAAACTCAGCTGGAAGATTCTCCAACTCCTAAGCGAAAAAGAGATGTACCCCATGGAAGTCACTAGGAAACTAAACATGCACGAACAGAATGTCTATTATCACATCAGAAAGCTGGCGCGATAAAGGTCGTTAGAGAAGAGGAAAAGAAGGGAGCTGTCGCAAAGTACTACAAAGCCACGTTTCCAGCCATGGGAATAGAACTCCCATTTGGTTACCAAAAGATCAACAGGTTCCCAGTTACTAACATAGATGAGAAAACGAAACAGTTTCTAAGTCCATTCATTAAAGACGGCACTTTTGACGGAAAAATCGTGGTAGGCAGCCCAGACCCACATGGTCCATTCAAGGCCAAAGCCAGAGACGGACACTACGCCGCATATTTAACCCTCTTTCTGGGGCAATTCGTGGAGTTACCGGAGGACTTTCCGATAAAACTGGATGTTGACGTGAAGGCTGAGAAGGAGGAAGGCAACAACCTAATCTTGGTGGGTGGACCTGGAACCAATCTGATTACTAAAGAATTCAACGAGTTTTTGCCCATACGCTTTAACATGATGCCCTCTGAGCATGGGTTCCTTTTGGGGGGGCTGGTTTCAGAAAAAACCCAGGAGGTCTACACCGCTGACAACATGGGGTTAATAGCGAGAATACCTAACCCCTGGAACATGAAAAAAAGCGTGATTGTTCTTGCTGGAAACAAGGCGGTTGGAACAAAGGCCTGCGTGTTGGCTCTCACGAAATTCTGGAAGAAGACTTTAAAGAATTTTGATGATGAACGATTCGCTGTTGTTATTCAGGGATTTGATCTTGACGGCGATGGAAAGGTTGACTCCATAGAAGTTCTTGGGTAACCGTTGTTACTGAACACGCAGATTTGTTTTTCTGGTTTTGAGGCTAAAGGAATATCTGAGGGTCAAGCTATTTTTCGTAGCATGGACTCTGTAACTGTTGTGTTTTCTGCACGTGGACACAAGAATGTACAGTCAACTCACAGAACAACATTTGAGGTCACAAAAGAGACATCTATTACGAAGCAGGGCGACTGCATAATAGCTGTAGAAGCAACTAGAGCTGCAGTTGATCTGCCATTCGAATTCAAAGAAGCCGCAAGAAAAGAGGGAGCACGAATGACCATAACGATTGAGGCAGGTGAACTGAAGGAGATAGTGAAGGCGAAATGCAGCCCGCAGTTACAGTTTAATCATCCCACGGATTTAGTGGTGAGAAAAAGTGATTATGTATGTGGTCGAACATTAGCGATTGGGGCAGACAAGGCTGCCAGCGACTTCTCAAGAAAGCTTGTTGAAAAAATTAAAGACCCCAGTCAAGAGGTTACAGTCACGTTAGTTGTGGAAGGTTATTGAATTTGTGCGTCCACAACCACTTGCCAAGCGTAAGGGGCAACCTCTCGGACTGTCTTCGCCAAGAGAATGTTCTTTACTTGTCGGTTGTTTTGGTTCACGGCTTCGGTCAACCGAACGCTAGCTTTTTCCAGCGGGTCTGAAACATTCTCGAAACCGTAATAATGTATAATACCTCCCTCCGGCTTGAGGGCTTCGCAGGCTACATCCACAAATTCTAATGCCGTTTCCGGCAGGTTCATAATTACACGATCTGCTTTCCCCAACAACTGTTCTCTGACCACTTGCCTAGCGTCGCCAAGAAGTGGCACAACCTGCTTTTCTGTACGATTCACAGCAACGTTTCTTTTCAGGAGAAACACAGCGTCTGGGTTCACGTCAACAGCGTAGACCCGCACATTCTTGTGCTTTTTTGCGATTGGAATAGCGAAGGGACCAACTCCAGCGAACAAGTCAACCACGGTTTCTCCCTCTTTTATTTGTGAAGCAACCCTGTTATGTTCACTAGAAAGCCTAGGAGAGAAGTAGGCTTTGGCAACGTCTACATGATATACGCAACCATATTCTCTGTAGACAGTAACAGTTTTCTTGACTCCAGCTATGACTTCGAAGTCTCTTAGGCGGTAAACTCCCTCAACCGCACTGGACTTCGCTAAAACCGTTCTCGTCTGCTTGTGCGCTTTCAGTAACGCTTCGCCGATTGCCTTTTTGTATGTTAAGAGTTCTGGGGGAATCTCGACTATGGCGATGTCGCCTACAAACTCGATTGCTCTGGGAACGCCAGCTAAGAGATTTGGTGGCAGTTCGTCCGCTAAATAATCAAGCGGTAATAAATGGCGTTTCTTCCGCTCAGGAAAGTTGTGTGCCGAGATTTTGAAGCTGGGTAGTTTCTTCTCGAATTCACTTAGAACAGCAGGTGAGGGTTCAGAGGTTAACGGTATACACAGATAGTCTTCTATTTGTTGAATCTTTACTTCGCGGTTAAAAAGGTCAAGCTCTGCGACTAGGCGAATGGCTTGTTCCCCCAAGTTTTTTGGAACCTTTAAACATGTTGCTTGCGGCACTGTTTCTCACAAACTAATAGGTAAAACAGCACTTAAATTCGTAGAGTAACAGCAAAACAGCTTATGCTATTTTTTGTTGCGCCTGAGCAGCTAAACAGCTAGTGCCAGTTCTGAAATTGATGCTCCGCCAATACTCAAGACTGCAAAAACGTGACTAAAAGAAACGAGGTAGGTCACAGCATATTTTGGTAATCTGACGTATTCAGTTTAAGAAAAAATGATTAGGGGAAGAAGCGGGCCCGAGGGGAATTGAACCCCTGACCTACGGGTTAAGAGCCTCAACCTAGTCCCATAGGACCAGTCCGCCGCTCTGCCTTGCTGAGCTACGGGCCCACCCAAGTGTATCCTCCTATTGTGAAAGCAGGTACCCATATATTTTTTGTTCTCAAACAACGTAAAAATAATGGAAACAAAAAGGCTATGCCCCATTTGGGACTTGAGACAGCTACACCCACAGAAACAGAAAAGGCAATCACCGCATTGGAAGAAGAAAACAGAGAACTAAAAGACCATATTACAAGATTAGAAGACGTCATGCAAAAAATGTACCAAAAGGTCTTCCATGAAGAAATTCAACAAGAAGAACATGAAAAATTTGGAGGAACACCCAGAAATCGATGAACGTGACGAACAAATGTATAAACAACACCAAGAAATGCTTAGAAAAGATAAAGAATTTTTAGCAAAACACCCAGAAGAACGTAAAAGACGAGAGAAAGAAAGGAAAAAACAAAACGAAGAATACGAGAAATATTTAGAAGAACACGAAGAACAAATTGAAGAAGAAATAAAACAGTTAGAAGCATCAATACGTTGGGATGAGCGAAGAAAAACACTAAAAGAACTTCAAGATAGAGAACTTCGGGATATTATTAAAAAAGCCAATAGAACAAAAAAATAACACTCATTTTGGGTTTGGGGGTTAAAATTTAACGCCAAAAATCAATCATATGTGGTTTTCTCAGTCGGTTATCATTCTTAGCCTGTTTACATCTTTTTTCTTTGAAGAAAAAAGTAAGGGCAGGGATTCCTCCTGCTAAAGTAAAGATTATCGTGAACGTCTGATTGTTTAGATGAATGAATGGAACAATAGCACTAGCCAGAATATAAAGCCCAATTAGAATGATTAGTGGATATGCAACAAAGTTTTCAACCGCTTTACTGACTTTATCCGATTCCAAGGAATCCCCCGATGATTATAGTGTATCTTACTAAAAAGATATCGTATGAAGCTTAAGGGTGTATAGTTTTGGGTTTGGGGTTAAAATTTAGCCCCTTTTTTCGAATTTACGAGGACGGCAGCCTCGAAGCTCGCTCAGGATTTTTTTCGGCGGATGCCGTTCCGCCTACTGCACCTAATAAGACAACGTGAGGGTTTGGGCGCGCTCCTTTTTTCGTTTCGTCTCGGCTTTGCATAATCGCAGCCGAGAACTCAGCGAGGGATGAAAACATGGGAAAGGGCTTGCATTTTCGCGGTAAGGATCGGCGCGCGCCTACAGGTAATTTACAACGTATACCTCCAACGGTGTGCATTCACAAAAGTCTTATATGAAACTCAAAATCAACAAGCTGTCATGGACGAAAAAGACGAGTCAATTCTGCAGGCATTAGAAAGGAATGCAAGGCTATCGAGCAGAGTCATCGCTGAGAGGGTAGGATTGCCGATTTCAACGGTTCATAGGCGTATAAGGAAGCTGGAGCAAGACGGAATTATCAAAAGCTACAGGGCGATAATAGATTATGAGAAAACGAAGAGACCTATAGGTGCCTATCTTTTCATTAATATTGCTGAAACAGTTCCTTGCAATGTCCGTATCCCGAAAGAAAAAATTATTGATAAAATTCTGAAATATAAAGAAGTCCAAGAACTAGCCGACGTCCAAGGAGCCAATTTTGATTTAGTCATTAAAGCTAGGTTTGTGACTCTTAAGGCTCTTTCCGCGTTTATTGAAGAATTTAGAAAAATCGAGGGAATCGAAGAATTGTTTTCGGCAATTATAACTGAAGAAGTCTTATAGTGTTTACTTATTTTTCCAGATAACCACATCAACACTATTATTTTTCTCATTAAATGGGAATTTTTATCATTATTTGATAGAAATGTACTTATCCGCTGATGAATGATGTTACGTCTCAAAAGAGTGAAAAATAATGAAATTCAAGACAATACACCTCTGGGTACCCGCGGTTATTATGTACGTATTGGCACTTTTGAGTTCTTTTATACAAGAACTCATAGGAACTATCGTTTTTACAGTGCTGTGTATGTCCTTGCTGGCATGCACAAGATGGGCAAGTGATGAAACTTGAAATCTACTTTTAAAAGCTTCAACTTGTTATCCACACTTTTGATGTATGCAAACTTTTTTCAGGCATCAAAGTAACCAAATTATACAATCACTTTTTAATGAACTATAAGGGAGAGAGGAAGTAAACGAGCGAGTTAATCGATTCAATTGAACGATTAAGCGAGTGTGTTACTTTATCACAGGAAGAAACGAAAAAACTCAAACAAATTGCTGCAATACATCGAATGCAGGTGACACCTCATTACATGTCGCTTATTGATTGGAACAAGCCTAACGACCCCATAAAAAATGGCTATTCCCTCTGAATACTTTGTCTTGTTTCTTGTTTTGTGGCAGCCTCGAAGCTCGCTCAAGATGTTTTTCGGCGAAGACCGCTCCGCCTACTGAACCTGACCAGCCGTGAGGGCGTGGGCGCGCTCCTCTTTCGCTTCATCTCGGCTTTGCATAATCGCAACCGAGAACTCAGCAAGGGATGAAAACATGGGCAAGGGCTTGCGGTTCAACTAAAAAAGGGTCGGCGCGCGCGACATCTTGAATATTAAAAGCATAGAGTACCCTCAGAGTCAACCCTTTAGAAAGAGCGCGAGGGATTATCACGCTGTAGAAACTATGCTGATGATGTTGTCGGCTAGCTTCGTTTTAAGGTGATTTCGATTGTTGAAATATTCCTCGAGTTGCTTTCTCCTTCCCTTGGTGGCATCTCTTCGGTTCCGATAGCGATTTTGTCTGCTACCATTTCTTTCACGAATTTGCGCCTAGCTATTTCAACTGCGTCGACTGCTGTTGTTATGGCTTGTCCTCTCGCCTTCACGGTAACCTCTTTTACTTCGGATCCGCTGAAAGCAGTTACGATAGCTAACACATAATTCATGGGCGGTTTTCTTCCTACATATATTATGTTCGAGTTGCTAGATTGTTTGCTCATTTCTAGATTCTCCGTTGTTTGTAATGTTAGTGATAGATGGTCTCGCTTTTAAAACCTCTTGTTAAGTAGAACAAAGAATCAAGACGACACCATATCTCTATGACAGACATCTTGCGCGCATATGTTGTGTAGAACCGCCTTAACGTGTTTAAACCACAGGATAACACGAAGCTATATAGCTTTAAAAGCCAGTATGCTCCTACAAAGGCAGATTACAACGGTGAAAACTTTTGTCTCAACCAATTTATGGAACAATACTAAACTATAGAATAGGCATCGGAACGCAAAATCCGAAGGAGTGCCTAATCCAATTTGCACATGTAAATTCCGCATCTCTAGCAGGCCAACTATTTAATAGAAAAGTAGTTTGGAAGCAGGGAAACACCAAGCTTATAGGGACAATTGCGGGAACCCACGGTAAGAACGGCGTAGTTAGGGTCAAGTTCCAGAAAGGCGTGCCAGGCCAGGCTTTAGGAACAACAGTTGAATTAATCGACTAGTTAGAGCACAACGCGCGCGCATAACCCGCGAAGATTACGAAAAGAAACTGCGTCTATGCATGCAGAAGCTGCAGAGAAAGCTTGAAAAATGCAGAAATTCAAAGATTGATGTTGAAATGTGCGTGTGTGTTTGGGGTTAAAATTTAACCCAACCAACGACTGGCCAAACTACGGGTACAGGCGAAATAAAGACCAACGGTTAATGGGCAACGGGGATAAGACCAACCATTTTTTTGCTTCCTAAAAAAGGTGCATAGTCGGTTCAGTGTACACATACAAGTTACAGGGTGGATATAGTGGAACCGGAATAATGAAGGCATCATAAGATTATTTGATCAGAGAAACTTATTGTTTTTTATGTGCATTGCGAGTGATTTTTTCTATTGGATATAGTAGCGGCGTTATTATGGTAGCTAAAGGACCCAGGCTTTTTAGCATTTCTTTTAGGTTTTGGGTGTCATTATAGGTTATTGCTCCCATCAAGGGCGCTGTGATTATATATGTGGTTAGAAAAATTGCTGTGCCTAATAGTAGGGTTATCCAACTGGCTATGTTTAGTTGATTAGTTATCAAGTATGTTAAAATGGCTGAGATTGCGGATGCTGCTATGATTTTGGTTGATGATTTCCAGTCGATAGTTGCATTGTAGTTTTTGTTTATCCACCATAGACTTATGAGTATACCAGGCATTCCAATTGTTAGGTGTGTTACTATTAAACCTAGGACCCCAAATGGAGGGATTAGAACTAGGCTTACAATAATTCCTATTATGAATGTGATTATTGTAACTTTTAGGTTGAATTGTGTTTTTCCTTGGCTATTTATTAGATTTCCTGCACTAAGGTTTCCAATCGCGGAATACAGGAAAATGATTATGTACAGAGATAAGTAAAGTGGGGTGAACTCATATTTGTTTTGAAAGATTGTTTCTACACCTGGTTTCGATAGTGCCATGACTGCGAAGGTTGCGGGCACAATTAGGAGTGAGGCATATTTTACTGAATATTGAAAGACACTTCGTAGTGTTTTCGGGTCTTCTTTTGCTTTGAGTTTAGAGAATGTTGGAAATAATACGGTAGTTACTGATGTGGCAAAAATGGATACTAGCATTGCAAAGTTTATTGCTACTTGGTAGTTGCCCATATGTATGTCAGTGGTGTATATAGCGACTAGAAAGATGTGGAATTGAGCTAGAACTCCAACCAGCATCAATGCTATTGAGAGTGGTAGTCCAAATTTTAGCATTGTTTTTAGTGTGGACCTGATTTGTAATTGGTCGTTTTGTTTTTGTAGTTTTTTTAGAAGTGTTATGTAGAGAAGGGCGATGCCGATTATTCCGGCTGTTAGGTAAGATATTACGTTTCCGATTGTTGCTCCGTATGCTCCAAAATTCAAACTGACGAGGAGTATCATTAATGAGGTCTTGAATATTGAGTGGAGCACTAGAGTGAGGCTGTGGTATTTCATTTTGTCGTAGCCTATGAAGGCTGATTGTGCTGCTTTTAGGAGAGCACCTGCGAGGATGGTGAAAGAGGCTATTTGGATTAGAGGCACTATTGTTGGTCGTTCTAGTACGTTTGCCATGACTCCTGATAGAATCAAAGAAATTATGGTGAATACGATTCCCATTACAAGTTCGAAGAGTGTTCCTGCTACTATTACGTTTTTCAGTTTTGTTTTGTTGTTTTCGGTTTTGTATTGCGATGTGTATTTTATTGTTGCTTGGTCGATTCCGAGGTCTCTGATTGTTATTATTATGTTTGGACCTATGAATGCGACTGTTACTACACCAAATTCTGCGGCGGATAGCATTCCTGCAACGATCATTATGCCTATAGCGGATATTATAGAGGAGATTAGTAGTCCCCCAAGTAGATTGAATCCACCTCTGGCTGAAACTTTGGCTAGGCTTAGTGACTTACTCACCCGATTAAAATCTCCTCACTATTCTTTGATGAAATGTATTCTGCTAATTAGATGTTCATTGGTTTATAATGGTACTTCTGTGTGTGAGGTCTTACTGTTTTGTTTTTCTATCACGAAGTTGGTTGGGTTTAATTTTAACTCACACACCCAACCCAAACCCATTATAAACTGGTTTTTAGAAATTTTACTATGTTTTTGCGTTCACAATCTACAAAAAGTTACTTTAAGATTCTGTAGCTAACTTTTTTAGAGCTCTCCATGAAACTAAAATGGTCCAAAAAAATCCAGAAACTTTGAGTGATGAGAAATTTTTGGTAATTCTACAGGTATCATTATATTTTTTGTTCTCAAAGAATGTAAAGGTAATGGGAGCAGGAAGGCTTTGAACGAACTTGTATTCATCGGATTAGGATTATACGACGAAAAAGACATCTCACTTAGGGGACTTGAGGAACTAAAAGAGGCGGACACGGTTTTTGCCGAATTCTACACAAGCCTAATGCCTGGACTCTCTATCCGAAAACTTGAGGAGATGACAGGAAAAGCGGTCAATGTTGTTTCGCGAAGAGTCTTAGAGGAAGAAGAGGGACAACAACTTTTTGAAGCCGCAAAAAAGGGAAAAACGGTTTTTTTGGTTCAGGGAGACCCCATGATCGCCACAACACATGTGGATTTGCGGATAAGCGCAGAAAAGCAGGGAATCAAAACACGGGTGATACATGGCGCTTCTGTTGTTTCGGCAGTCAGGGGAATTTCAGGGTTGCAGAATTACAAGTACGGAAAAGCTGTTACGATACCGTTTTCTGAGCAAGGTTTTGTCTCTGAAACGCCCTACAATGTAGTCAGGGAAAACAAGAAGAGGGGGCTTCATACCATGTGCTACCTAGACATAAAAGCTGAAGAAAAGAAGTACTTGACCATCAAGGAGGCGCTACAGACGCTTCTGGAACTGGAAAAACTGAAGAAAGAACAGCTCGTTACATCAAGAACCCTAGTTATAGGAGTGGCGAGAGCAGGTTCATACGAGCCAGTGGTGAAGGCAGGTTACTTAGAGGAAGTGATAAACTATGACTTTGGTGTCCCTCCTCATACTCTCGTTTTTCCGGGTAACCTGCATTTCATGGAAGCCGAAGCGCTTATTGCATTAGCAGGAGCACCACAAGAAGTTAGGGAGATGGCTGAATGACAATTGAAGAGCTAGTTACAAAATATGTCCGGGGCGCTGATCGCGTCTTTAAGGAAATAGGGCAATTACCAAATAGTGTGCACCTTAACGAAGAAGAGGCAAAAACAGTGTTCGAATCAGCCAAACGTTATTTGGAAGACGCGAAATATTATCAGGAGAACGGGAAACTGGAAACAAGCCTTACTTCCGTCGCCTATTGTGAGGGACTGCTAGATGCCCTGCGACTGTTAGGAGCTGTGGAGTTCTCATGGTAACAAAAAAGAAAAAAAGAGTTGTCTTGGCTTCGGGAACCTTTGACCTGCTTCACCTAGGGCATGTGAGATTTCTGGAGGAAGCAAAAAAAGTGGGAGGCAAAGACGCAGAGTTGATTGTTATAGTTGCCAGAGACAGCACAGTTAAAGCTAGAAAGGGAAAGAAGCCTATCATGCCAGAAGACCAACGGCGGGCACTCGTTGAGTCCCTGAAGGTGGTGGACGAAGCGATCTTGGGTTTAGAAGATTTCAGCATAGAGCAAGTAATTGAACAGATAAAACCGGATGTAATAGCTGTGGGTCATGACCAAGATGGAATAGAAAAGGAGTTACTGAAGGCAATAGAAGAAAAAAAGGTCGCCATTGAAGTTGCGAAGATTGGAAGATTCGGAAAGAGAGATTTGGACAGTTCTTCAAAAATCGTGAGAAAGATCATAGAGGCATTCAACAAATAACGAGGCAGATTCAAGTTAAGGTGAAATCATGATCTCCACTTTTACCTTGTTTCCGTCTTTCAGTTTCAGGTGACTTCTAAGAAAGGTTGGGGAAATAATCTCCAGCACGGATGAACCGTAATGGCTTCTTAGAGCATAGATGACGGCGCCCTTCGCTTTGTTGTTTATTATCGCTGGATAACATTTTACTGGACCAAAAGTTCTGGATTCGTCCTTAAAGCCTTCAAGTTCTACAGCGGGATAAGCTTCGAGTTCTGACATGGATTTTATGTCATATTCAGTTGTCAGCTTGATGTTAAGGGTGCCGGGATAGGGATCAAAACCGAGTTTTTCCATAAACTGTTTCCGATAGCCCTCTTTAGTTACGTAATAGGCTCCTTCCCCCAATCCGCTGAATAAAACTCCCTCCAAGGTTATTGATGGAGGATATGCTGATTCAAATATCAAGCGTAGCTCGGAGTATAGTTTCTTTAGTTCAGCAACTCCTTGGCTAGTGATTTTCGTCAAACAGCCTTCCGGAGTTATTGTTCGTTTGATCCACTCCATCTTCTCTAAGTTGATGAGGTGTCGGGATGCTGTCTGCTGGGATGCTCCGATCTTCTCGGCTAGATACTCTGTTGAAACCTTAATAGTTCGGCTAGAAGCGCCCAACTCTGCTAGCTTATAGAGAGTAAAGAAGAGCTTCCAGGACCTTAAATCGATTTTCAGGGGGTCCACGTTAATCGCCTATATTTCTGAGAAAAGGCAAACTGCCTATTAGCATTTTTATTATTTTTAGTTAAATGACAGAATATTTTGCGTATTTTCTGTCTAATTTTCAATGACATATTACTCTGAATCCATGATGGAACATATGGGATAGGTGTATTAAAATTTTCTAATCAAGTACCTCATACTTTAGTACTCTATAGTCATCGATTAGTACCTTGTATCCAATCAGCAAACTTTGGTTGTACAAGAGAATATCTAATGTTACTGTTTTATAGTGAGAAAAGAGGGGAGATTATGGGTTTGGTTTTCTCTTTTCGTTGGCACCTCATTTATGGGAATGGTAGCTAAAATGGGGGAGGAATTAGAAATATTCCTGATGCTGTCCATTCCGCAGACCCTGTCACAGTTTCTCCTAAAATTATTTCAGCTGTTCCCTCAGACGTACCCTTTTGCACCCAGCCCTCAAAGACACCTGAGCCATGACCTACGAATTTGCCTGTAGTCGTGTATCTAAGAATGAGGCCGTCAAAGGTAACGTCTGTAATCTTGCTGCTACTACTGCCCTCAAGGGTACTGCCCGCAAAGGGAAAGTCAAGAAATGTGGTCAGAGAACTTGCCTGAATGGTTCCTTTTCCAGTTTTGAGGTTGATGCTTAGATGACTCCATTGTTGATAGAATCCATCCCCCAGGTCCCCTTCTACATCTGCTTCCCAATAAGAACCCGTCATGTGGAAGATGTCGCCAGCATCCATACTTTACCAGATTCAACCAATGTTGCTTCTCCATCAGCAGGAGGAAACTCCCACTTTGTTGCCTTTGCATTTACTGGTGAGATTGTTATCATGGATGGTATTAGTAGTATGAGTATGGCTACTGTAGTTAGAATCAAAATTTTGTTTTTCATAACATGTTTCACATCCCCATTTCTCCATTTTTCTACCTAAGAAGGAGCAATCCAAGAACAACTCCCCCTTTCACTCGCAAACCTACCCTTTGAACCAATTATAAATTAAAGACTTGTGGAAGATTATTCTATACAATTAAACTAAGATTTCTATAATAAAAACAAAGTTGGTAACATCAAATAACAGTTATTCTGTCTTAAAATATGAGATATTATCAAGTTGGGTTAAGAAACACTCTCCTAACCCCCTCTTTTTTATTCTAGTAAACAATGAAGAAGACTGGTTCTTTGATTGCTCATTAAAAGGAGTAAAAGTTGTAGTATTCTATGTTTTCAACAATCCACTAAACCATATTTTTCAAAGAATTAGTATACTCCAGAGTAATACCTGCTTAGAGCTTTTATTCTTGGGCTCCCAATCTTGGTATTAACATTGACACCTTTTTCTTGTAATTTTCATATTCTTCACCAAATTCTTTAGTCAGCTCTTCTTCCTCTTTTCTTGAGATGAGATAAATCAGTAATACCATCAAGGGAGTAAAAAGTAAAGAATATGTTGCAGATAATAGAATGGAAATCCCTACATGCGCCAATAAAGCACCTAGATATTGTGGATGTCTAACAATGGAATAGACACCTGTGGTAACAATTTTCTCGGTCCTGTGCGTTTCTGCCACTTTTAATGTTACCTCTTTTACTCCTTTGATTGCAATCCAAGCACCCAGTACAAGGATGGGTATCGAGATTATCAGATGAAACAAAGGAATAGAGAAACTTACAATTGAAACCAAGACCGATTTACTGTGAAGAATCTGAACAACAAATCTGGGTTGAGGCGAAACCCAGATTCCTATCCAAAAGAAGAAGAAACCCCATCCAGAAATAAGACCAAGGGTCTCACCAATTTTAGTTCCTTTGTTCTTTCCATATTTTTCTTGAAGTTTCAGATGCTCAACTGACAAAAAATGAAGTGGTGTAATTGCAATCACAGCTAATACACAAAATAGAAACCAAATATACATTTTACCACCTTTGAAGTTTCCGTTACTTATCTATTATAAAAACTCCTAATCTTTCTCCCTCTCTTACTTTACAGTCTCTATGTCCCCAAATCAGTACTAGCTAGACATGATACAGATTATAGTCCAGAAAGGCTAAAGAGAATATACGAAAGCTAAGCTAAAGACACTCTCTTAATCCCCTCTTTTTTGTTACTAGTCAACAATGAAGAAGACTGGTTCCTATGACTGTTATTCAGATGATAATCTAATATTACAGTTTTATGGATAGAAAATAAAAAGGGCGGTATTAATAAGAGACCAACGTGTAACCCTTATTGGTAGCATTTTCTTAATGGCCGTTGACAAGACTCTAAGTTTTTGTCCTTCATTTCGAGTTTTCTATCAGTTAAACATTGGATAAAGGAGGGAAGTAAAAATTTGTCTATGTATGGGATTCAATTTAAAATGCAAAACAGACTTATTCGAAAATTTGAGAAAGCAGGAGCTATTTCAGAGGAGACTGCTGTAACATTTGAAGAAGCTAAACTAGATATACCGGAACAGTACTGGCTAGACTATTTTGCAGGAGTTTTTCTTGGCAAGATAAAAAAGACAGAAAACCATCGGTACTACATTTAGAAAGCAATACTCAATAATCCTAACCTACTTTCTTTTTCTTACATAAACAGTCCTAATTTTGTCAATCTGGTTTTGATAACATCTTCTGCATCCTTCATCTAGGTCTTCAACTTTTACAGGTTCCACTCGAACCTCATAACCTAAAGACTTGTACAACTCAGTAATCTCACTTAATCTAGGCTCATCAATAGTAGTACGTTTAACCCAGCCTTCTTTTTCAAGTTCTTCAGACATAGAATCATCATAATTAACAGAGTTGCAAGTTATACTTACAAGTAACCCGAAACAATTTCACCCACTTGCCCTTTGCAGACTCTCAACTTCTTTCACAGCCTTTATGGCTACTTCGATCATCTCGTCGTCAGGCTGTCTCGTCGTAAAACGTTGAAGAAGCAAACCCGGAGCCACCAAAGCCTTTATAATTCGTGAGTTTTTGTACCTGTCACTGAGCCTCAAAAGCTCGTAAGAAACAGCACTAATGACGGGAATGAGAACAATTCTGTAAGAAAACCTCGTCAGATAATCAGCACGTGGCATAAGCGAGAAAAACAGAATACTGATTAACGTGACTATAAGAAGGAACGATGTTCCGCACCTAGCGTGAAAACGGGAATATTTTTTGGCGTTTTCAACGTTCAACTCAACTCCAGCCTCATGGGCGTTAATAGCTGTGTGTTCTGCGCCGTGATACTGGAATATCCGTTTGAAATCTCCAAACAAGGATATGACAGCAAGGTATACTAAGAGGAAGCTGAGACGAACTACCCCTTCAGCAACATTGAAGAAGACGCCTCCCCCAAGATTCAGAAGGGACGTCAAAAAAAAAGGTGTAACACTAAACAACAGTACCGATAAGCATATAGCCACTGCAACGACCACAGCGATTTCTTTCGGGTTAAGGCTTTCTTCTTCATCACCAAAAGCAGCGTTTGCAGAAAAATAGATGCCCTTGATTCCCGAGTATAACGTTTCAAACAGAGCTAGGATGCCCCTCAAGAAGGGAAGCTTCAGGAACCTGTACTTTTCAGAAAGGGAATGCAGTTCTTCGTTTTTTGTCACTATTTCCTCGTTGGGCTGCCGCACACATATTACCAGATGATCTTTGGAGCGAATCATCACTCCCTCCATCACGGCTTGCCCGCCAAAGGCCAACGATGCTTCTTTCTTTCCCTTATTTGTTAGGCTCATATCTGAAAAGATAATTTATTGATTCTTATATGTTTTTATGAAAAAACTTTGAAATTAAGAAACTTTTTATGCTGGACATTCCCTAGGGCATACCGGGGTATAGCTCATGGAAGGAAAATGGGTTAACGACTGCCAGAGGATCTTGGACGAGATAAAGAAGTCAGCGAAGGTCGAAGGACATGACCGACTGGACCTAATGCGAACAATCAGGTTCACACTCATTGCACTGCAACGAAGCGTAACCGGGTGGATGCAGTGGGCTGACAATCCTGGCATCATGGCTCAATTCTCTCTAGACGAGTTGACGGAAATAAACAAGAATCTCGCCGATCTTGTGTGCGCCTTCGTAGACTACGACGCAAACATAACTGGAAGCCAAGAAAAAAAGATAGAGAAGAAAATAAGAAAAGAAAACATAAAGAATCCACAAGAAACAAAAGACATGTTCTACGTAAAATAAAACACCGTGCACACTCACTTTTGGTTATTTTTACAAATCACTTAGCGTGCACTTGAGAGTAATCGCGTGTTTGAAAAGCGAAGAAAGAGCCGACCTTACAGTTTTTCTTAATGTTTTCTCCTGCGAAGAACGAATGCCCCTAGGGCTATCAAAAATATCATAACCACAACAAACAATGAAGCAACAAGAAGCCATGGAAAGTCCTGAACGCTCAAGGTTAATATTATTTGCTGGTTAACGTTAGCCGAGTTAACGGTCACAGTCCCAGACGACGGAGAAGCCGCGTAATCAACTGACCCAACAACAGAGAAGGAGTAATCGCCGTTCTGCATGTTAAACATTATTGTGTCTGAAGTGGAGCACTTTGTTTGACCGTTGAAGGTTACTGTCCAATTTGCTCCTTGAGGCAAGCCTGACGCACTGAAGGACACTTCGTAAGTTTGGGGGCTCGATGAAGAATCGCCGATAGCGTAGACTAGGTGATCATATGAACCGAAATAAACTGCTCCGTTTGCGACCGCGGGGGAAGAAACCACCTTCTCGAGGGTTGTATAACTCCATAATAGAGTGCCTGAGGAAGCGTTTAACGCGTACAAGTTCTTGTCGTTTGAGCCCACGAAAACTACGCCGTCAGCCACGGCTGGAGAAGAAGCCACATCGTCGCCAGTTGTATAATTCCATATTACAGTGCCAGTAGAAGCATCTAGAGCATAGATGTTGTCGTCGTTTGAGCCCACATAAACCAAACCATCGGCAACCGCAGGAGAGGAAGCCACGGCACTACCAGTTGTATAGTTCCATATGACAGCACCAGTAGAAGCATCGAAAGCGTAGATGTTGCCGTCGTATGAGCCGACGTAAACTATGTCTTCGACAACAGCGGGAGAAGAAATCACCACACCTCCAGTGGGGTATTCCCAAACGAGTGAACCGTCAGAAGCATTCAAGGCGTAAACGTTATGGTCGTTTGAACCCACGTAGACAAGCCCGTTGGCGACTGCAGTAGAAGACATGTGAATGTAGCTACCTGTTGTGAAGCTCCAGATTAACGTACCTGTCGTGGCATTCAGAGCATAGACACTATAGTCTTCTGAGGCAATGTAAACTACGCCGTCAACAACAGCTGGCGAAGAAACCACAGCGAAGCCTGTGCTGTAGTTCCATATATGTGCCCCGGTAGAAGCGTTCAAGGCGTAAACGTTGAAGTCATACGAGCCAACATAGACTACCCCATTGACGACGGCGGGTCCAGACAGCATCACCATATCGCCAGTTTGGTAGCTCCATATAACCTCACTGGAAAACTCGTCGAATGGGACGGCGCCAGTGGCGGCACTCAAAGCGTAGACTTTGCCATTGTACGAACCCACATAAACTATGTCGTCAACGACAGCAGGGGAAGAGTCCACCACGCCGCCTGTTACGTACCCCCACACGAGCACACCAGTGGAAGCATCTAAAGCGTATAGTCGACCGTCCCATGCGCCCACATACACTATCCCGTCGGAGATGGCGGGAAGGGAGATTACCATGTCTCCAGTTTTATAGCTCCACACATATGCGCCTGTGGTGGCATTCAAAGCGTAGATGTTATCGTCGTTTGAGCCCACATAAACCAAGCCGTCAGCAACTGCTGGAGAGGAAGCCACGGCACTACCAGTTGTATAGTTCCAGATGACAGCACCAGTAGAAGCGTCCAGAGCGTAGACTCGTCCGTCAACTGACCCCACATAAACCATGTCATAAGCGGCAGCGGGTCCTGAGAACACTGGACCCCCGGTTGCGTAATTCCACAATACGTCACCCGTAAAAGCGTTTAAGGCGTATAGGTTGTAGTCGTCCGAGCCAATGTAAATTACGCCGTCTGCAACCGCGGGAGTAGAAACCACAATATCATCTGTTGTGTAGCTCCACAGGTATGCGCCTGTGGTGGCATTCAAAGCGTAGACTTTGTTGTCTAGTGAGCCCACGTAGACCATGCCGTAGGCGACGATGGGCGAGGACAACATGATTGTGTCGCCTGTCTTGTAGCTCCATATGTAGTCGCCTGTTGTAGCGTTTAAGGCATAGACATTGGAGTCTTCGGAACCCACATAGATTATGCCCTTTGAATAAGCGATTGCGGAGTCTACGAAGTAGCCTGTTTTGAAACTCCATACGTAAGCTCCGGTAGAGGCGTTCAAGGCGTAAACGTTGAAGTCTTCGGAACCCACATATACCATGCCTTCTGCAACTGCAACTGGGGATAGGACGTTGCCGCCTGTTGTGAAGCTCCATTTTCTGGTGCCTGTCGTAGCATTCAAGGCGTAAACGTTGTCATCTAACGAGCCGAAATAAACTACGCCGTCGGAGACAATAGGAGAATCCACGGGTCCGCCAGTGTTGAAAGTCCACAAGGTCTGATTTGTCTTCGGCGCTGTTGACTTCGAGTTGCCAGTGTGCGCTGGGTTTTGGTGGAACATAGACCAATCGTCTGCTTCTGACGGTTCCGCCGAGACTTCAGAAGCGCCAGTAGATTCGATTGCTGTAGATATGAGGTTACTAGAAAAAGCTGAGACTAGAAACAGCACAGCCAAAGCTAAGCAGGTAATGACTTTTTTCTTCATCTTATTCTATTCTATCCTTTGAACATATTTAGCTGAAGAGTCTTTTAAGCAGAAGACCAGAAAATTTCTGGTGGAATAACAACACGATACGGGCTACCAAATAATCGTTAATGGCTCAATAATTAATAAAAACTTCCTTTTTTCCAGACAGTTTATAACCAAACCGTCAGCCTGTAATTCACTGCAAAAAATGAGGCACACACCTAAGACAAAAGATGGGTAACAGTAGAATTTTGCATATTCTACGTGAAGTAGCCTGATTGAATCTCTTTCACCTATTTGTGGGATGGTCTACTGTTTCGGAATCCTTTCTCTGAGACTCAGATAAGGCATCAAAGATCAGGGATTTCGAATCTTTTTGGCTATCTCGTCTCCGACTTCGCTAGTTTTAGAGGACCCTCCAAGATCTTTAGTAATTACTTTGCCTTCACCCAAAGTCAGGTCAACGGCTTTATCTATTCTGTCTGCGGCTTCTTTAGCAGATTTATCATCATGTACTTGAGCCAGCCAATCAAGGAGCATCTTAGCCGACAAAATAGTTGCTATCGGATTTGCAACATTTTTACCATAGTATTTTGGGGCGCTTCCATGGATAGGTCTGAACATGCCATGTTTGTCGCCGATTTCCGCGCTCGGAGCTACACCCAAACCGCCCTGAAACGGCGATGTTAGGTCTGAGATTATGTCCCCGAACATGTTTGTTGTAACGACTACATTGTAGTATTCGGGGCGTCTAATTGCCCATTGTGCCCAAGCGTCTACCAGAGCGTAGTCTTTTTCGATTTCTGGGTAGCCTTCAGCAACCTCATTGTAGACTTCTCGGAATAGGGCGCAGCTTTTTAGAACTGTGCTCTTGTCGACACAGGTTACTCTTTTCTTTCCGTCTAGGGGTGCTCCTCTGTCTCTTGTTCTGCAGAGGTCGAAAGCATATTTTATGATTCTCTCTGAGCCTTTCCGGGTGACTATTTTTACGTCTATAGCCACTTCCTTCTTTTCTGCGCGTTCAAGGACTCCTCGGATAGGAGTGTAAAGGTCTTCTGTGCCTTCCCTCACGACAACCAAGTCGATGTCTCCCGGTTTCTTTCCCACTAGGGGACACTGGATGTTTGCTCGGAGTTTGACGGGGCGTACGTTGGCGTAGAGATCAAGTTTTCGTCTGAGAATTCTGTGAATATATACTATGTGTTCTAGTCCTGCTACTCCAGGCATTCCCACGGCGCCGAATAGGATGGCGTCAGATTTTTTGCATGTTGGGTATGCTTCGGCGGACCAAGGTTCTCCCGTTTTCTGGTAGTATTCGAAGCCGCATTCAAATTCGGTGAATTTAAGATCAAGACCTTTTACAACGTCTTGTGTGGCCTGTAGTGCTTTGACGGCTTCTGGAATAACTTCTTTGCTTATGCCATCTCCACGTAAAACAACTATGTTATATTTTTTGGACATGTAAACTCGTCTCTTTATATTTTGAACTGTAACGGTTCTATATAATCTCAAGGACTCTTTCAAAAATCTACCTGTTATGATGTTAAGGTTGCTAGGAAATTAACGGGAAAATGTCAAGGCAAATTCTTGAAATTAACAAAAAATAAAAAGGAGGAAAAGTTTGCCCAGTTTAGTTGGGGGTCTTGACCCTTTTTCGCAGTAAAAGGCAGACGGCGGCTATTGCGGCTACGGCTGCTACCAGAGCCAAACCGATGGCTACGGTTACCAGCGTGTTCAAGCTTTCGATAGTTTCAGACAGGTCGCTTGCTGTGGCGTTTAGGTCGTCTGGAGTTACGGCGGCTTCGCTGAGAGAATCCAAGCTGGCTTCAAGTTCGTCAAGGGCTGTGCTCAGTTCGTCCACAGCGGAACTTACTGCGGCTACGTCTGATTCGCTTGCAGCAGTGGCGTTGAGAGCAGCCAAGCTAGACTGTAGATCATTGATCTTGCCGTTTAGTGAGTCCAGAGCTGAATCCAAAACAGCTACTTCCGTGCTAGTTGCGGTGGTTACACTAAGAGAATCTAAGCTAGACTGTATGTTACCGCTTGCAGTGTTTAATGAATTTAAGTCTGAATTCAGAGCTGTTATATCTGCTTCTATGGCTTCCAGCCTTTCGTTAAGCGCGTCTATCTCTGTGAGGATGTCCTCAAGAGTGGCTGGTTCTGCGAGCACTGTGAAGGCATTTGATGATGCAGTAGCTGCTGAGATCATCGATGACATAATGAGCATTACTAAAACTTTGGAAAATGTTTTTTTATGCATTCTTGTTTCCCCTATTTAGTACATCTTCAATCTGAAGATTCTGCATATCCATAAGTTATATTCATACACTAAGACTCAAAAAATTTGTGCACAAACCCATAGGAAGTGGTTAGTTTGTTTTTTCAGTTCTTTGCTGCAAAAGTTTTTTGGCTAAATCTCTGGTATGTTCATGATAGATTAGACCAACAATTTGGTTCCAGTCAAAATCAGGTTTTGAGGTGTAATGAGGAAATTCTTCAGAAGAAAACATGACAAGCTTGTCTGAGTCATACAGAATCATGAAAGCCAAAGAAGGATGTTCTGGGTGGTCATGGTGTGTGCGTACAATCTCGCAAACTTCATCAACAAAACTCTGGTCATATCCCAGTTTCTGTAGAATAGACGCGGCTATTTCTGGACCATCCTCGTATTGCTTTTTGATGGTGCTTCCTCCGATATCATGCAAGATTATAGAGCAAAAAACCAAATCTTCCAAGTTCTGTGGAATCTCAAAGTTTCTCTTTGCTATATCAAAGACTCTTCGGGTGTGGGGCATCCCAAAATCGTTTCTCTTCAAATACGGTTTCGCTAACTCGAACACTTTTTCGTAATCCATTTTACGTTTCACCACCAATCTTTTCTAAATTTCATATTCTATTGGGTCCTGAATCTGAGCCTCCTCAAAAGCTCTCTTGCGATTTACACAGGATTCACACGTTCCACAATGTTTTTGCCCGCCAAAATAACAGGACCAAGTAAGTTCAAAGGGCACACCAAGTTTCAATCCACGTTTTATTATAGCAGATTTCGGACCATCGCTGAACGGAGCTTCGACAGTTATGTTTTCTCCAGTTCCCAATCTTGCTGTCGTCTCAAAGGACTTGTAGAATTCTTTTCTGCAGTCAGGGTAAAATGGTTCATCAGAGCCCTGTGCACCATAAAATATCTTTGTTGCGCCAACCGAAACTGCATAGGCAACTGCAACTGAAAGGAAGATAGCATTCCTGAATGGAACGATAATTGGCTGGCTAAAGTTTTGGGTCATCATAATGTTTTCGTCACAAACTGAAGTGACTCCAAGGTAAATGTCTCTCAATGAAGAAAGATCAATTACTTTCAAGGGTATCCCCAGTTTTTGGGCGATCAATTTTGCATGCTCAACTTCTTTTGATGCAATTTGACCATATTTGCAACTCAAGCCGTAGACCGCGTATCCTTGTTTCTTTGCCCAATAGGCTACTGTCACCGAATCTGGTCCGCCACTCAGCACAACTACACATTTTTCTTTCTGCGTCACTTTAGTTGCCACCACTTGAATCTAGTTTCGAGCATTTTGAACACAACAGAACCAATCAAGCACACTGCTTGTTCGCTGATTAACAGGTATGGGAAAGTTGCAAGAAACGGCAGACCAAACTGGGAAAGCATCCAAGCTACGCTCAACGGGATTATTGTTGCTATTACGGCGCCACAGATGAAATAGTTGCCACTGAATTTTCTTGCTACGATGTGTCCCAGCAATCCGGCAACAAGGCTCATCATTGGCATGAACAACAAGTCCCAAGGTCCCGCAAAGGGGCTGAAGAGATTTCCGACTACAACACCTATAGCGTATCCGATAACCAGAATCCGTTTTTTTGCGATTGCTGGTCTGAGCACGCCTGCTACTCTGAATTGAAGTGATAAGAAAGATATTGGGGCAAAAACGTAGACAAGTGCTGCGTAAAGAGCAGCGAAGATAGCTACTAACGTAAGGTCTCTTGTTTTCATCTTCATTCTTTGTTTTACCTCCCTACTCCGGGATTTATATTGCGGAACGGGTGGGAGGCACCACCTACCCGCAAATGGAAGAGATTACATGAATCTCTTAAAAACGTTTAGCATAGAACAACAAGATCAGTTATGCACCACAAAATTAGTTAGCAGAATCAGGAATGGTCAATTAATTTTTAGAAAACATGGTTTATGGTACAGTCATTGAACAGTAGTACATTTGTTTACAAATCGTCATAAATACTTGAAAGGCAACTTTCTTTATAGGAAACAAAAGAGTTGAAACATCAAGCTCCTTTCAACGTTCCTAATACTGCTAGTCATCATCTTTTCATTAGTTGCATTAGTCAACCCAAAAGCCAATCTTGTCCCAAATTATTCCGCGTCGTTTGTCTCTCAATTATTCATTCAGGAGATGAACCTCAATCAAGGCTCGTCTTTCTTGAATCAAACAACCCCGGAATCAACTTCAGGGGCATCTGCAACTCCCTCACGCTTCCAATCGGAGTTGTACAATATCACCTTGCAGTGCTCATGAAGGGTGGGTTAGTTTCTAATCGTCGCGATGGACGAAACAAACGATACTTTGAATCCAAAAAATTCTCCAGCATAGAGATGAAAATAATTTCTGTTCTCAGACACGAAACAGCAGGAAAATATTAACAATATTGCATGACGATGAGTCAGCTTCTCATGGAAAGTTGGCTCAGCGCCTAAACATTTCCTCTCAAGCTCTAACTTGGAACATGAAGCAACTAAAAGAGGAAGGTCTCATAACAGGTCGAGCTGAGGGAAATACCATCAAGTAATCTCTAGACGAAACACACCTTGTCACACTGAAACAGTGCATTAACGTAATCGCGAATGGAAGATAAAAAAAAAGAAGGGTTTTTGTGGGTTTTATTATTTATTTGGTGACCTAGATCGGTGCCTTAGTTTGCTCTTTTTTCATCTGGAAGAATGCTACTGTAGCTAGTATAAAACCAATCCAAATTATTAGTAACCCTATGACTGGTAGAACTGCGCCTATAAGCACTAGTATCCCAGCGGTACCAAACAACCCGATTCCAGACTTTGTTGATAATTGATTCATTGACTTTCTAAGGAAATACATTGAAATGATCATGACAACATAGAAAATTATTAAACCAACCAATAATGCACCTAACAGACTCGTTATTGCACTTAAGTCAAAATCTGCAAAAACAGTTCCTACATCAGTTCCAACATTACCCCAATCTTCCATATTGGCCCAATCGATGCCAAGATCAGCCAAAGCCGAAACAGCTGAAGTCGCCATAACTCCTACGCCAACTACACATCCACCTATAGCAATAAGTATAGAATAAAGCGAATTGTTGAATATTCCCTCTTCTTTGTAGAAATTCGCAAGCCCCTTTAATCCAATAAGCAGCAGAATTATACCGATTAATGACAGAATACCTGAAAAATCCACTGCGAAACCTGCGGCGGCACCAACAACTATCAATAAAGATCCGACAGCGCTAAGATTTTTGCTTGATTCAAAAGTCATTTTTTATTACCCTTATTGAACAATTATCGCGATTTGAATAAAAGCTTTTCTCAGCACAAGATTTTTTGCAAAAAAATCTCTGGTATCACGTATTCAAGAATATATGTTTCGAGAATAGTATCGAGAAACGTATTAGTTGGCAGATTGTTTTGTTGAATTTCACATAAGCGGATTTCAGCTTTTTTGGCGGCGTATCCCACAGAATTGTTGTATTGCATATTCTACGGTTTAGAAACCGGAGCAAATTGTCGTAACGTCTAGCTGATTAATTCCATATCTTCTCCACAGCACACGAGTGTTCCGCCGCCGACCTTAGTCACAACCACTTCGTTACCACAAATGTTACAACGGTACTTTTCATTAACGTCCTGAACCCCCACAGTTTCACCCCCTCTGCTTGATGACACAGTAATCCTATGCAAAACTGCTATTATGTCTTTTCAGACGGCGGAAGCACAACAGCATCCATTTAAGAATCAAAAGAGCAGAACGTAATCTAGACTAGAAAAGCCGTTGTCTATGCGTTTAAAAAGTTCATGCAGACCAAGAAACGGAAGTAACCGATTCACCAACCCAAGCTACGGTCCAGTAAATCCGCATTTTGGACAGCGATAGTTTCTTCCGAACTGCCGGCATTTAGCGCAACGCCAGATAAGTATTTCTCCACAGTTGGGGCAATTAAATTTTGTTGAATCTTCACCCGGAGGAATAGTTCGGTTACAGGACATGCATTTGGGCAGAACGATGTTTACTCTCTCGCTCACAGCAACACCTCAAGGAATTCTGGATAATACAATGCCCTCTTATATATGCTATCTTTTAAAACTTCCCGTGATATAGTAAAACCATTGGCTGAACAAAAGAGGAAGAGACGTGAAAACAAAACAGGACATTGTTGTGGTTGGAGGAGGTCCCTGCGGTTCATACACAGCATATACAGCCGCTAAACTAGGCGCCGAAGTAGTGGTTTGCGAAGAGCATGAAAAGATAGGGGCGCCGAATCATTGTGCAGGTCATCTAAACATTTCCAGTTTAAAGCGGTTAGGGATACAAATACCACGGGATGCTGTTGAGAACGAAATTAAAGGAGCCGTTTTCTATTCTCCGTCAGGCAAAGAGTTTGTTTTGAGGTGCCGCAATCCAGTAACTTATGTTGTTGACAGGGAACTCTTCGACAAGCACATCTTTGATTTAGCCGTGAAAGCTGGAGTAGAGTACCGCTTCAAGTCAAGGGTGAAGTCTCTACTCTTCGATTCAGGTTACGCCAAGGGGGTCGCCCTAAAGGGAGAAGAGAGGGTGGAGGCGGATGTCGTCATAGACGCTGAGGGGTGCTCATCAGCCATTCTGAAGAAGATGGACCTAGAGGGTCTGAAGGCTTCTATGATGGTGCGGGGAATCCAAGCACAAGTCGATGGACTAGAAAATGCAGAGGAAGACATGGTTGAAGTGTACCTTGGAAATAACGTTGCCCCCGACTTCTTTGCGTGGATAATCCCCAGAAAGGACGGAACAGCAAAGGTTGGCTTAGCCACCAGAACAGGCAACCCCCACCAGTATCTGCAGAGGTTCATGAAAAAACATCCCGTAGCTTCCAAGAAACTAAAAAAAAGCATAACCACCAGCATTAATCTTCATCCCATACCCTTGGCTGGCCCAATACCCAAAACATACTCAAACGGTTTTCTTGTGGTTGGAGACGCAGCGTCCCAAGTAAAACCAACAACAGGAGGAGGCGTCATCTTTGGGCTAACATGCGCTAATGTTGCAGGAGAGGTTGCCTACGAAGCAGTTAAGAACAACAACTTTTCTGAAACCTTCCTTTCCAGTTATCAACATCAATGGAAGAGACTTGTGGGTTTTGATTTGGCGGCTATGCTTCAGATGCGAAAAATGCTCAACAGCCTGTCCGACAGCAAAACAGACAAGATAATCGACTGGTGCAACAGATTGGGGATTGATGATGTGATTGAAAAGGTTGGAGACATCGATTTCCAAGGCAGATCCCTTATTCAAATGATAAAGTATCCGGGGACACTCGCAGTAATCAGCTATTTTCTCTATTCGTGGTTGACCTCAACAACAAAGAGGTAAATGTCCATTTCAGTAAAGCAAAGTGGTGTTAAGTTCAGAACATGGTTGTTAGTATAGAGTATGAAAGCGTTTTAGAGGAGGAAAGCGACACAATAGAATACTGTTGAGGCTAAAGGAACATGACGAGAAGAACAACTGTTGACTCATCGGCTTTTGAGTATAAGCTGGTCATCGTTTTGAGAACGGATATTAAGATGAGTAAAGGAAAGATGGCTGCTCAAGCTGGGCATGCCGCTGTTTCCGCATCAGAGTATGCACGAAAGAATCGTCCTGAATGGTGGAACCCATGGATCATGGAAGGACAGTGCAAAATTGCGGTAAAAGTAAAGTCCGAGCAAGAAATTCTGGAACTTGAAAGAAAAGCCAGAAACGCAAAACTGCCAGCAGTATTGATTGTCGACAGAGGCTTAACTGAAATCCCGCCAAACACCATAACCTGCCTAGGAATAGGTCCGGCTCCCGCCGATAAGGTGGATGCTATAACAGGAAAACTAAGTCTACTCTGAGGAAGTTTGTTGCAGGTTCCACAACTCGAAAAGGGAGTAGGCATCGAAACTTACGCCACTCAGTCTCTGGGGATTGGGGGAAAAATTCGTCAGCTACTAGACGATTTTGTAGTTGAGGAACTTTTGGTTGATGGCTCGTTGGCTGAGGTTTCGGCGCCTGTTGAGTCTTGGGAGCCTGCTGGCGAGGGACGTTATCTTATTTGTGTGTTGGTCAAGCGGAGATGGGACACTTTTTTGGCGGTTAGACAGGTTGCAGAAAGGCTGAGAATAATCCAGAAGCGCATCAGGTTTGCGGGAATCAAGGACACGAAAGCGCTCACTGCGCAGCACATAAGCCTACAGAATGTGTCGCCAAACAAGGTTTTGGATGTGCAAATTAGGGACATAACAGTGTATCCGCAGCGCTTTTCCCGAGAAAGGATGTATTCTCAGCTCATCCGAGGAAACAGGTTCCACATAACAATAAGAGGAATCAACCATCCAACTTCTGTTATTGAAGAGCGGACAAAAAGCGTCCAAGAAGAAATAGAGCGGCTGGGAGGGGTTCCCAACTTTTTTGGGCACCAACGTTTTGGCACTATTAGACCCAACACTCATCAGATAGGCAAATATCTAACAAGAGGAGACGCGGAGAAGGCGGCGCTTGTCTTTCTTGCAGAACCCAGTATCCATGAGAATCCAGAAGCCAGAGAGGCTCGGCAACAGCTACAGGATGCCATGGACTTTGAGGAGGCTCTCGAACGTTTCCCCAGATTTTTGAGGTATGAATGCTTCATGCTCCGTCACCTAGCAAAATATCCAAACGATTTTGTGGGCGCATTCAGGGAGTTGCCTCGGAGGCTCCGTAAGCTCTTCGTTCAAGGTTACCAGTCTTATCTTTTCAACAGGTTTCTCAGTGAAAGAATACGAAAAGGCATCCCCCTCAATGAACCACAAGTTGGCGACTACACGATAAGGCTTGACGAACATGGATTACCAACAGAAGAATATGATCAGGCAACTGAAACGAACCTTCAAACAATAGAACATTTAGTGAAAGAAGGAAAGATGTGCGTGGCTGCTCCCCTTATAGGTCCAGAACAGCCGCCATCCAAAGGAATACAGGGAGAAATAGAGCAGGCTATCCTTGAAGCCGAAAACGTGACCCCAGAGCAATTCAAAATTCCGTTCATGCCCGAAGCAACCGCAGAAGGCAGAGTAAGAGCAATCCTAAATCCAGTCTGGAATCTGCTTCAAGAAGAAATAGCTGAGGACAAAGAGAACACGGGCAAGCAGATGATGAAGCTTGGTTTCACATTGAACCGAGGCAGCTACGCAACGGTTGTTCTAAGAGAATTTATGAAGCCACAAGACCTGATAACAGCAGGATACTAGCCTCAGAGGTTAGGGTGTTAGTCTGAATTGGTCTCGTGGGAAGAGCACTACTTCTCGTATGTTTTTTACGCCAGTTAGGACCATAAGCAGTCTTGCTAAGCCTAAGCCCCATCCCGCGTGTGGAGGCATACCATAATCAAATGCCGCTAGATGAGTCTTGAAAGACTCCGTGCTTAGTCCCTGCTCAGACAACCGTTTCATTAGCAATTCTTTTTGGTGGATACGGGCGCCTCCAGACGAGAGCTCTATCCAGTGCCACATCAAATCAAAGCCTTCGCTCAGTTCAGGGTTGTCGTCATTTGGTTTGATATAAAACGCCTTAGCCTTGGTTGGCCAGTCAGTAATGAAATAATAGTATGGATGAAGCTTCCCAAGAACACGGTAAGCTGCCGTGGGAATGTCCTCGCCCCACGGAACATGAACTTTTTCTGCCTCCAGCTCCTCCAAAACCTTACTGTAAGTTAAACGCTTGAAAGGAACCTCAGGAACCACAATCTCGTGACCTAGAAGCCCAAGTTCCCGTTCACAGTTAGCCGCCACAGCCTTACAGACATTATGAATTAGCTCTTCAAGAACCTTCATGACATCTTCAGCATTTGCAAAAGCCTGCTCGATGTCTACCGAAATGAATTCGCTTAGGTGACGGCGAGTATGTGATTCCTCGGCTCTAAAAAATGGTCCAATCTCAAAAACCTGCTCAAAATCCAGAATCAGCTGCTCCTTATAGAGCTGGGGACTCTGAGCCAGAAAAGCCTCCCGCGTAAAGTATGCCACTGGAAACAGGGCAGAACCGCCCTCAGTAGCGGACACGATAATTCTGGGCGTGAATACTTCCATGAATCCCCGTTTTGACAAGAAAGCTCTGGTAACCTCAAGAGTGGCATGCTGAACCTTGAAGATAGCTTGATTTTCTTCTCTGCGCAAATCTAGAACACGGGCATCCAAGCGTACATCAATCTCTGCTTTGGTTCGTCCGGTTATGTCGAGGGGCAGTGGCTGTTGTGATACACTAAATATTCGCATTTCGTTTGGGACGATTTCTGCTCCGCGGGGAGCTTTTCCCATTTTCTTAACGGTTCCTTTAATGCCGATGCTGTATTGCTTCTGCAGCGACTCAGCCTTCTCCACTACCTCAGCTGCAACTTTGTGCCGATGGATAGTGATTTGTAGCTGTCCAGTCTTGTCTTGCAGTATCAGAAAGCGTAATCCGCCCAAGTCGCGAATCTCCTGAACCCAGCCGAAAACCAAGACTTCTTGCCCGTCCAGTTCAGGACCTATATCAGCTGAATAATGGGTTCTTCGCCAGTCTCCCATCTTGTCAATTTTCATTGGAGACACCGATGCTTATTGAGCGAATTCTACTCTTAGGGTCATTCCCCGAAGTTTTTCGGCGAGTTCCTTCGAAGCTTTGACGTTAGGAATTCTTTTCCGTCTTCCCCGATTCAAGATAACTCTTGTCTCAGTGGTTCCGTCAGGCAACCAAATCTTGTTTATCGTCAGAATAGTCAAAGGAACAAAGAGGTCTTCCAAGAACTTTCGTTCAGTCACTCCATATTCCAGAACACGAATAGTTTTTTCCGTCTTTTCGCCGAGAGCCTTAACAATTTTTCCGCCATGGCTCAAAAGACGCGGCACGTCACCCTTATTGACGAGAATAGCGAGGATTCTATCCGCTTCCACAGCCTTGTGAAAATGTACATCTTGAAGAGAAGGATACTGTTCTTCCAGAGACAAAAGTAAGCGGGCTATAGTGAAGTCTACCTCACTGACTTCCCCCGACTCAAGTTTTCCTTGACATTTTGAGCACAATATTCCGCTTTTCAAGCAGAAATTGCATAGTTCGGTTTTCACTGCGTCTTGTGTCCTCCCTGAAATAAAGGAGTTAGCGACGGAGCCTTTTAAACTTGCGTGTTTTTGGTTATTTCGCCAAGGGTATTTAAGGTCTGGCATGAAACGACGCAGGGTTACGTCCACAACGTCGACCGCTCTGCTGATTGCCATACTTCATACCGTAACGGAGACTTGTTGCTCCGCCGTGGAAAAGAGATACGCCAGCCAGCATGTAGTTCATTACCTGCGTTCTCCCAATCAGAACTGTTTTCTGCCAGCTTCCGCCTCGCTCCTTCGTCTTTTCTGTTCGTGAACTTGCTAAGCTTTTTGGCATCGCAATAAATACGTTGTGGTAAATCTTTGCATATGTTATTATGTCACGTGATTGGGGAATCGTTTCTCACAAAAAGAGGTTCATCAAGCGGTAATTTTATCAAAAAGGATGGAACTGCTCACGGCAAGGCCATTTTTAGAGAGAAGACTGTTTGAAAGCATTGAGATGCAGTGAGACTAGTGATTGAGGCATTAGGGGGAAGGGGAAACATATTTAGGTCAGAGGTGATTTGAATCGTAACTAAGCTCAGCTAACGGAGAATGTCTGATTTGCCTATAATGGATCCCTTCAAGAAAACGCTTGCACAGAAGCATAGGCTCTACATGAAAATCTGTCGAGAGTGCGGATCACGAAACGCTTCCAGCGCAGTCAAGTGCAGGAAATGCAGAAGAAAGAATCTGCGATGGAAGAAACGGGAAATCGTCCGCTAAAACACGCGAAACTGATTAGATCTTTTAAAGATAATATTCAAATCGTAGTCAACAGAGGAACCTGTTGGGCATTTAATTTTTGCATCCCCAACAAGTCTTGGTTAAGACAGGTTCTGTCATTAACTCTGATCTTGCGTGAAACTAATTCAGCCATTTTCTGAAGCAGATTAAGACGCATGGACGCGCTGGTTTGCACGCATTAGGTACCTATAATTTGTGAACCCTGAAATCACGGTTCTTGCCAACCAATCAATTCCATATAGAAGGAAATAAGTAGACAAAAGATTGAACGTTACTCCATAGAGTTCGTAACTCAATTTTATTGGAAAAAGCAGTTCAAAAATAAGGACACCTGTCAAGATCAGATAGGTGTTCGGGAGAATAAAAAGAAGTCTAACCCTTCTGTATATGCTTCTATAGGCTCTACCAAGTATGGACTTTTTTGGTGTAAAAGGAACCTTGTATGATTCTTCTTTTTCAGTTTGCGCAATATAATATCTTGAACGGTTAAAATTGTGTACTAAACAGATTGACAGGGCAAACGTGAAACCAAGGTAGAGAAAAACTATGTTATCCCATAATGTAAATAATCCAATTCCAAAACAAGCCATAAAAATTGATTCAATTATCGGATTATGGATCTCTTCTAGATACCTGCCTCCAAGGCTCAGATCATTGGTTACCCTTGCAACTTCGCCGTCAACACAGTCGAACAGATTCCATAGCTGAAAAAAAACAATGCAACCGACAATCATTAAATAGTAATTACCAAAAGCAAACAGTAGCCCTCCAACGATTCCAAGTAAGATTGAAATGAATGATACTTGGTTTGCGCTGAGTTTAGCATCTATAAAGAATTTAGTAAAATATGGCGAAACTCTTCTAATGACATGCCCAACATAGGGGTAATTTCTGGTTTCTTCAATCATTTTTTCATGGTAACTTAACTGCGCAATTTGTCTAATCTCATCTACTGTTACCAATCCTCAATCGCCCACCATTGAAGTTTTCCATGTCCACAGGATATTAGAGAGATTCGTGATTTTGAATTTTTTGGCTTTAGAGCAATAAATCAGCAGCAGACCTCATGTATACCTGTCTGGTGGGGATGTGCATTTCTTATTTGGCGAATTATCCAACACTCCAACAGTTCTTACAAACGTCTCATCCAACAAAAACATATTAGGAGACTAACCTTAAGTGATTACCTATCTTTTTTATAATATTTTTTTGGTAATTATCCACAGATTTTAGTTTAACCAAGTCATTTTTTTACTAAAATTTAGTAAATTATTTGGGAGCAAATCCATGGGAAGTGGATGAGGCACAAGCAATAAATCTAGGAAAAAAACTTGCTAAAGCAATAACCAACGCAAGTTAAGGGTTAAATTTTAACCCTTAATTTATTGTTCTGATTTGCTTAAGAAAAAAAGTAACGTAGTAAAAGAACCCAGTAATAAGAAAGTAACAGTGTGGTATCACTGGGCTTTTCTCAACATCGCCCAATTAGTAAACTTTGTTTCGGGAACAATAGATTTGTCGATTATTTCAAAGCCAAAACGCTCATATTTTGACACATTTTTTTCATCAATCGTTTCAAGATAACATGGGAGATGTTCTTTATCGATTTTAGAAAGCATTGGTCTAAGCAACTTACTTGCATAACCTTTCCCCTGAAACCTCGTAGCTACGCCAATTGTTTGTAAAAACCAATGCTTGAAAGGGGCATGACGATGGTGTACACGGTCGATATAATCGTTAAAGTCCTTTATTTTAGAACCGCCGTATCTGCCCAAACCAAATATTTTCGAAAATGGAACAGACCGCAACATTTTCCAAAAAGTTACTGGATAATTATTGGATGGTATCCAAATGGCGATTCCTTCCAGATTTGAGGATGTTCCGTACACCTCACCGTACCTGATACCACTATAAATCAATAAAGATAGCACATAATAGGATATCTTCTCTCTGGTTGACTCGTTAGGGAAGTAGTATTGAAAAAGAGGATATTTTCTGAATGCTTTAACAAGGACTCCGATGCATGGTTCTGCATTGCTCTTATTTACTCGGATTAAACCTTTTACATCTTCACTCATAACAGTCAGCGTTTATTGTTATGAGAGCTTAAAACCGTTTTTCAATGTTTGGGTTTGGGGTTAAAATTTAACCCTACTCAATTGTTTCATTCTTTGCGCTTGGATCGTTTCTTTCCAACGAAACCATAAGCGATTGGAGCATAAACTGCCGCACCCCCCATCGCTATGGAATATATCACCATCAATATTCGAGCGATGTCGTTAGAAATCCATTGTACCAAGAATCTGAGGAAATCTGGCAACACTTCTGCAAAGTAGACAAATTCAAAGGGAAAGACCACTAAGAGCCAGACAGTGGCGACTGCCATAAAGATAATTCCACCAAAGGTATCAAAGAGACGAGAAAGTAGTCTTTGACCAAGTACCCCTTCCAAACCGGCTGTAATAATCCAAGCAACCCATGAACCATAAAGCATAATCATTTCTATTGAGCCGAATGTTGCGGTGAAAAACCCTGTGGACCCCATCTGATGGGCAGCGAAGTACAACACCATCAAGACGCTACCTACAAAAAAAAATCCGATGCCCGCGATACGCTCCCCCAACGGGATACCTTTATCTGCTATAGCCTTACCTCTGGAAAACCAATTCTCAGTCGCTTCTGTTTCTTTCAAACTGATTTCATCCGTGGTTAATGCTCATCCTTGTGTTATGATGCTCCACAGTTATTACAACATTTCCCTTTTTGTGTCCTTTTTCAACATACCTGTGAGCTTCGACAATTTGTTCCAACGGATAGCGTCTATCTATGACCGGTTTTAGCTTTCCCGCCTCAATAAGCTCTTTGAGGAAAATTAAATTTTCAGTTGTCTCTTTTGCTATCCCAGTTATGACTTTCTTGCTGCTTGTCATTGAAGTCCATAGCCCTCGAATCATCGGAACAACGAACCCAGAGGCAATTAAAATCAAGAATCCTTTTTTCTTTAGCGTTCTTTTACTGCGTGAAAAGGAAGTCTTGCCTACAGTGTCAAAAATAATGTCATAGGTCTCACCGCTTTTGGTAAAATCCTCTTTAGTGTAATCAATTACTTTATCGGCTCCCAGAGATTTGACTAATTCTAAATTTGTGGTACTGCATACTCCGGTAACTTCTGCCCCAAAGGACTTGGCAAGCTGGACTGCAGCTGTTCCTACACTTCCAGAAGCTCCATAGATAAGGACTTTTTGTCCGCTCTGGATATTTCCTTTTCTAAGATAATGTAATGCTGTATTTCCCCCAAAAGGAATTGCGGCAGCTTCCTCATAGGTCATATTGGCAGGTTTTATTGCCACCATCCCGTCTTCAGGCAGACATTTGTACTCGGCATAAGCACCCATGCTTTTACCGGGCATTCCAAAAACTTGGTCACCTTCTTTAAAGAGTTTTACATCTTTGCCTACTGATTCAATTTCCCCGGCTAGCGTAGCCCCTAGTATAGTTTTTTTTGGTTTTGTGAGACCCATGAACATTCTTGCAATAAATGGGTCAGCCTTTCGTACGCGCCAGTCCCCTGCATTTACTGTTGTCGCAAATATTTTTATGAGTATTTCATTGTCCTTCGGAGTAGGTTTTTCTACCTCTTTGAGCTTAAGAACCTCCGGAGGCCCGTATTTTGTATATACAATCGCTTTCATTTTCATATTTACGAATAATTACTTTTAATGTTTATAATATTTTGCCTCAAAATTACATCAGAGTTAAAATTTAACCTTTAATTGACTTGACAACGACAGCAGCCTCGAAGCTCGCTCAGGATATTTTTCGGCGGAGACCACTCTTATGTTTTTTGATCTTTTTGCCTAGATTGTTACAAGGTTTTTAAGTAAAAATATATCTTCTCAACTGTGCTTATGAATGAAAGTCTCGAAAAAGGCTGTTACCTAAGCTAAAAACAAAGTTAATAATTTATTAGCGAAAGGACTCTATTGGAGACAAACAAGAAGATTATTTAGGCATTCACATAAGCTATCTTCTTCA
>SDBS01000558.1_pt1 | contig 36519 bp, 51 predicted proteins | sample 2277091 | NCBI WGS metagenome assembly SDBS01 (sample SAMN10404972, study PRJNA504765) | marine sediment metagenome | isolation source: marine sediment core GS10_PC15, 163 cmbsf | place: Arctic Ocean: Southern Knipovich Ridge | collected 2010
GTTCAATCTACATTTGCAGAGTTTCTTGGAGCTGTCAAAGACAAGAAAACTATCCTGATCCAGAAAGGAAAAGAGATCGAGTTATTTGCAGCTTTGGTACGACAAGGAATCCTGCCTTTCAAATTCAACAAAGTAAAAGAAAAACACAAGCACAAAGAATCAAGATTCACAGCTAAGCTTCACGACTATCAACAAAAAGACTATGATATTTTTGAGAATTCCACTGGTGCAGTTGGGTTAACTTATCCTATGGGTGGTGGAAAATCATTTCCAGTTCTGAAAGCAATATCTGATCTTATTGGCAAGAAGCTGATACTTGTTCCAAATCATAGTGTAGGTGCAAATTGGAAATTGTATGTACTTGAACATACTACAATTCCAGAAGATCAGATTGCAACGGACTTTTCACCTAAAGCTCTTGAAGAATCATTGAAGAAAGAAATTCACATAATGGTCTATCATCAGGCTAACTATGATAAGATCAAAGACATTCACTATATCTTTGCTTGTTTTGATGAAGCTCCTTCTGTGATCACAGAAGAACGAATTAAGTTTGCAATGCAATTGAACATTGAATATCGAATGACTATTACAGGGACTCCATTCAGAGAAGACGGTTATGAGGATTTGATATATGCAATTATGGTCAAACCTCTTGGTGTTGATTGGCAATACTTCATTGACAACGATCTTATCAAAACTCCAGAAATTAAGATTTGGGTTGAAGCTGATCTCGAAGCAAAAATGATTAGATTGGGAGAACTTATTGATTTCAAGAAGAAGACTCTGATATTTTGTGACAATAAGAAAATGGGATATGAAATCGCTAAGAGGTACGATATTCCATTTGTAAGTGGAGATGTAAAGAAAGCTGACGAGAGAATACAAATCATTCGAGATAGCAAAGTTGTAGTTGTAAGCAGAGTTGGAGATATGGGTATCTCGATCAAGGATATTGAAGTGATCATTGAAATTGATTTCTTATTTGGTTCACGACAACAAGCAACACAAAGAGTTGGAAGGCTGTTTCATAGTGAAGAAGAAGGAATCTATCATGTTCTAATGACTGCTCTAGAATATGTGAAATACAAAAAGAGATTCCTGGAGCTTTACAGACACGGACTAAAAATTAAGATCGAAAAGAGTAGTGAGTTACCATTTGATCTAACTCAAGTAGCAGATCAAGTGAAATCTGTAAGCAAGAGAAAGAAGAGAACTACTGCAGAAACAAAGCCAAAGAAGAAAACTAGGAAATCTAAATTTGATCCTACGGAATTGGCAAAGAAGATTCCACTTTCAGAAAGACAAGAGATTGACTCAGCTTTGATCCTATATCTATTGAATTCAGATCATGCAAAAGAGAAAGGTGGTATGTCAACAACAGCAATGAGAGCTGTCATTGAAGGAAATCATTTAGATGGACTTTCTAAAGCAAAGAGAAACAAGAAAGAAAGAGCTTACTGGCTTAAGCTCTATCAATTAGTTGACAAGATGTATAAAAAAGACAAGGACATTGAGAGAAGAACTATTGAAGGAGTGAAAGTCTTCTTCATATTGAACAAAACAAGGAGTTAAGAAAATTGAAACTAAAGAGCTACCAGGAACTTGAAGATGATCGGAATAGGGAACTCGAAACAGATATGTTTCAACATGATAAGTGTGCTCATTGTGGGATCACAAAACAACATGCAGGTGAAGGTGGATATTTGCCTGATGGAAGGTGGTTTCATAATTGGAACTGCAGGACAGAATTAGTTGGTGCTGGAAAACTCTTCACAGCTAGAATCAATACTTGGGAAAAAGTAGAGAAATTCTTTACAGCACTAGGATTGATCAATGATACTGTACTAATTTCAGTAATGAGAAGAACGTGGAGATATATACCTCTAACTGCTCCAATAAAGAGATTAGAACGACTTGGACCACCTATTGAATTACACGAAGAAGCACAGAAATTCATAAAGAGTAAAGAAGATGATCCAAAGATAATCCTAGATTTTCAAATCAGATATTCTACAATTTACACTTCATATCTTGAAAACTATGTTCAAGATGACGGAACAGTAGGAGCAGAACAAGAACTTGAACATATCAAACGTCTTCTTCAATCTGGGAAAAATGTAGTTCTAATGTGTCTATGCAAACCATTTACTTTTTGTCATAGAATACACTTGAAACATTGGTTTTCACAATGGCCTGAATCATTCCATAGAATTGTAGGAGAGTTGGTTCTATGAGTTTTGATGAAGATCAGAAAGAAATGATTCTAAAAAATATTCCAAGGATACATGAAATACTAGAAGAACTACTGCAGAAGGGACTCAAGAGAGAGGATGTTATTGCAGTAATTCAAAATAGGATCAATAAAGGAGTCACTCTGAAATCAAAGAAATACTCGAAAACTACTGTAGCACGATTTCTACAGGAATTCAAACGACTTGAATTAGATGTGAGGGGAGCAATAGAATGAGTGACAATACCGAATCAGTTTCTTGTGAATTTGATCTTGCAAAGTATTCTAAAGAAGAGATTGCAAAAATGAAGACAGTAAAACATGATAGGAGAAAATTGAAAAAATTAGATATGAAACTATTATACACAATACTGTCTGAATTTGCAGGTGTCCATCCAAAAGGTTCTGATATGCAAATATTAGCAATAATCAAAGGACTTGCAGAAAATGATGAATTTGAGTTTCACGAAGCTACACAGTCTATAAGAGAATATGTTGCAGATTTTGTATCTAAGTTCCTTCTTACACCAAATGAAGCTACTATTGCTTTAGAACGAACTGCTTTAGAACAAGGAGCAATAACAGTTTATCAAAGACGAGCTGGACGCAAAGCAACAAAATATAACTGGAGATCAGGGCAATGAGTGATCTTGTGAACATCATAGACTTATTGAAATCAAATAATTCTAATATTCCCGTTGTAATAATACCTTCATTTGTCGAAGAAGCATATGTTGACAAAAAACCACAATTATCAGATATGGCAATCTATCTGTCGTGGAAAATGATTCTTGATGAATCTCCAGAATATATTATGTCAACAATTGCACATGAAATAGGACACTTTAGAAAGAAGTATTTTGGATTTTCTGTTATCAACCATGTTGACACGAGTACATTCATTTCAACAACATTACTATTTTTAATTCTTCAATTTATGTTAACGATCATTGATTTACCTCAATTCCTTCTTTTGATCATATGGTCAACATGGGTTCTAACACTAATACCATTCTTGCTAGTAATCCTTTCAGTGAGTAGAGAAGGAGAATATGAGGCTGACAAAACTGCAGTAAGATTAGGACATGGAGAATATTTGTTATTTGAAGGTGATAAGCCAATGTCAAGGATAACAGAACTATTGTCAACACATCCTTGTCCAGTGAAACGAAGAAACAAAATAATAGAATTGATGAAAGGTAGTGGTAAATTTGAGTGAACAGATCAAGGTGGAGTATTCACAGTATGATACCTCTCTTATGGATTCAATGATCAATGAAGGTTCATTTGCTCATAGAAAAGGTAGAGATCAATGTCCTTATTGTAAATATGGTGGTACTTACGATCTCCATTTGTATTTTCTGAGATTGCCTAACATAGTTCAAGTAATCTGGACTCCAAACCGATATTCTGATCTAAGTGCCGCATTAATCATAAGCCATTGTCCAAACAGAAAATGCAGAAAACCTAGCTGGGAGCACATTGATCTTCATCTACTACATAGTTGGGCAAGAGATGGAGATATAGACATTGATCCAGAATTAATCGTAAATGAAATAGTTAGAAAAAAGAAAGAAGCAATAAATGATTGGGAATCAAGTCTATGTGCTATTTGTTTTAATCTTAAAGAAGTTCCTGATAGCTGGTATTCATGTTGGGGTTGGTGCTCAGAACATGGTACTGCTTCTGCAAAGAAGAAATGTGACAACTACCAGGAGATTGAAGACAAACTAGAACTCAAGAATTTCAAGTGGGATCGTTGGATGAAGGTTTCACTAGCTGAGTTTGATGGAGCTGAGATTTTGAGGTTTACTTGTCCCAAATGCGGTGAAGGAATAATAAGCTCAAAAGGTGCAGCTAGAAAACATGCAGAAATGGAGATCAATATGATTGCAAAGATTCAGAGAAGACTTTGTGATTTCACATTTGAAGAAGAACAACGACTAAGAGATGAAAAATCCAAAAGAAGAGAAGCTAATAGAAAAAAGCTTCTGAGGGGTGAATAATGATATGGCTTCTCATATGCACTTACACATAATGAAAGATATCACTGATGAAGATTTGTCATATTTCAAGAGATTGAATGACGATTCAGAAAAACATCATATAGCATATCAAAAAGTAGAAAATTCTCCCAACATAGAAATTGTCGAGATCAGTAGTAGCTATTGTTCGTGTTCCTATACCTGGGCTAGTGAGATACAAGATGTAATAGGAGATTGTGCCCAAAGACTTCAAGAAACAAATCATCCTATCATTGATGATGATATGATTAACAAAGTGATCTGTATCCTTTTGAAATACAAGCTAGAAGAATTTGATCTTCTTGATTTTCTAGAAAATAATCGTGGTGAAATTCCATTCATAGTAGTTTGGTGAATAATCATGTTGACACAATATCGAAAGTTGTTCGTGAAGGCACATATGTATTGGAGAGATAAGCAACTTGGAATGGTTGCCGAAGAAAATACAGAAGAAACTCTTCTCCTGGAGAAAGCAAAAAGGTACGACTACAACTTGAAACACAAACTCTCACGAGTGAAAAAGAATAACGATGGATCAGAAGAAGTTGAACATATCACTATTGAAGATTGGCTGATCGAAGAAAATGCTGATTGTCTGATCATGCAAAGCCAGCTTGCATTTATTCTTGGAGAAGGCAAAGTTTGGGAAATGATAGAAAAGAAGATTGATCGACTTAGAGAAAGAATCTATGTTATTGATCATTCTATGAAAGAAATCACTTGTCTGAAATGTGGAAAATCATTCCTTCTAAACGGCCCAATATATGATGAATTGGAATGTGAACATTGTATTGCATATATTTTTGATAGTGGTTTCTCTTGGAAGTTGATCTGTCCTTGTGCCGAACAGGATTACTATGTTTGTGAGAGATGCAAAGGTGACAAGTACGACAAGCCATTCTTTGATATCTGTCCTCATAATATCTCAGAAGAAGGTGTGAAGGAGTAGATAACAATGGAGTTTCTTTTGATAATTACGGTTGTGCTTGGAATAATAGTAGTTTTGATTGGTAGTAATGAACTATGTAAATGGGTAAGTAATCTAGTCAATGATACTCGGAATATTAGTTATTCTGCAGGGGTAATAGCTGGATTCAAAGCTTGTATCATAGAGAGTAAATCTGCAATTGATATAAGACAAGTACGTGAAGTCAATAACAAAATAGTCATTCTACCTAAATGCTCTCTTGATACAGTCCAACTTCTATCTTTTACTAAATGTGATACTTGTGAATACTTGGAAATTTGTAAGGAGTGAATAATGAATGATAAAGAAGATTCTGATTGAAATTCCAGAAGGAGAATATGAAAAATTCATAGATCAATTAAATTCAGGTCCATTTAATCTTGAATTCTCTGACTATAATCAAGCTGAATACATCTGTCCTTCATTTGTTGGTATTTCGGATCAAGTTCTATCACTAAGAACAAATGTTGTTGATCTTCGACATGATTTTGAAAAAGGCATGAAGCGGCTAAGAGAACAAATCACTAGAGGCTCAATACCCACTACTGATCTACTGAGTGAAGACCGAAAACATCTAGAACCAATTGTGAGAGATATTGTAGATGATATTCTATACGAAAAGAAACAGTTTGGACAGTGATTACAAATGAATGATGAACAAAAAAACGTAAGAGAACAATTACGAAATGATGTAATTAAATCAATTTACAAAAGTGCTGATGAATATTACAACCTTCTTGAAAAGTTAGGGATTGATCTAAATAACAAAGAACAGATGGACAGATACATTGAGGCTATTAGAATAAGTAGCTATCTGGAAATACACTGGTTCTTCAAGAAGATTAGAGAAGGTAAAAAACATCTACAAAAAGCACTTGATAAAATTGAATTAGCAAAAGCAAAACACGACATTATCAAATTGATGAAATCTTGTGATAGATTTCCAAAGTGGATTAGAATTAGAATTCATAGAAAACAAATCAAATACCTGGCTAATCGGATTCTTGAATATACTACAATTACTAATGATCCTACTATCTATGCTGGAGTTTGGGAAATTGCAGAGCCTTTCGTAAAATATCCACATCTTCAAAGAATACTTCTATCAACCAGTATGAGAACGGAAGGTGAAACAAAAGATGGTACTGAGGAGAAATAGTAAGATGAATGAAGAACGAAAACACGAGATACTAAGTAAATCCACATATGATGAACTAAGCAATTATCTAAGAGATTGGGTTGATATTGCAAAGAAACTTGAAATTGATCTGAATGATAAAGGACAAGCTGACCAATATGTAGAATGTAGATCAGTAAGTAAGCTTATTGAAGTTAATATCTTTTTAGAAAGAATGAAGATACAACAAAAAGAAAGAAGAAAAATACATATCGAAATACAACTTTTATTCTATCGGCATGAATTTGACAATCTTATGAATAAATGTGATAGATTTCCAAAGTGGATAAGAATCAAATATCATAGAAAACAAATCGAAGAGCTATCTCAGAAAATAAGAGATTATTCAAACAATGAGGATATTCTACAATTACCTGTAAGTCGCTTTGATGCAGCAATAGCAAGTTTAGAACGTGCAATGGATATTATGTACGAATCATTCAGAACGAGTAGAATATTTGAATCGTCAATACAAGGAAAATTACAGTTACTTGGCTTATTAGGAGTTGAATCTTCAACATCTTTGCTAAGTCATTATAACAAAGAACAACAAAAGGGAACGGAGTTAGAAAACGATGGTACTGATCAGAAAGAGTAAGGTAGCTGGAGCAAGTATTGATCCATGTCAATCGTGTATGTCTTGTATATATTGTTGGAACGACAAGATCAACAAAATGCGGAAGTGGGATTTACTAATGTTTGGTGTTGATGTTGATTGCTCAGAACTATCAAAGCAAGTCAGGAATGGAAAAGTACCAACACCATATCCAGAAGAAGAATGTCAATTTTATTACGTTGAAGGTCACTGGCTTCAATACTCTGCAAAATCAGAAGGATTCCACGAAGTAATGTTTGGAGAACAGAAGGTTATCTTACAGACTCTAGGGATCGTAGGACTTGGAAAACATTTGAGAATTCTATCAAAGAGAGATTACCGAATGTATTTAGACGATGTTCCAAAGGGAGCTTACTGTGGAGTTAGTTTTACTACCTGGAATCGTGATATCAGCAAGAAGTTTGAATGGGGAGCTGCAACACCTGGAATGAGATTAGCTGTATTGAATGAAGCTTCCAGGAGAGGATTTGAAACTTGGATATCTGCAGAACCAATGTTAGAAGGTTCTGATCTTGCCAAGTTCGTAAGAAGATTTCCAAAGACAAGGCAAGTATTTGCTGGAATTCTTACTGGAGCTAGAAACAAAGAACACCCTGATCTCGGATTGGTGGAAATACCAGGATTGAAGAAACCTGAGATCATAAGTCAATTCAGAGAAGCCGTACAAGAAGCTAAAGAAAATGCTCCACACATGCAGTTATTCTTGAAGAATCAAATGGGTTCTGGAAAAGCAGGTGAAGGATTGAAGATCACAAAGAGAATATGGAACGAAGAAGGTTATTTCCCAACTTCAATTCCAAAGTGTTCTCCAGCTATGGGAGTGTATCAACATGAATGAAGAAACAATACAAGAGCTAATGAAATTAGGTATTCTGCTTTTTGACAAACAGTTGAAACGAAGCATTGATTCATTATCACAAGTTATTGAAGATTTTGAGAAAAATGGTGCTGATGATAATGAATACTTTATTGAACAACTGAAAAATGTTCACACTAAATTCGTTGTCAATATTGGTTCAATCAAAATGCTTGGTTCTCTACTTAATCCGATATATGATCAAGCAATATCTGTATCTGTAATGGATGATCAAACCGCAGAATCAATCAGAAAACAAATCGAAGAAGCCGAAAAGAAGAGGAAGCAATAATGAACAAGAAAATTGTAATAATATTCAATATCATTTTCACTCTGATCCTGTATCTCTTTATTCTGATTAGAATGATCTATCCGTTAATGCCTTTGAGTTATCAACTGGTCTTCTCAATTGTTATTACGTTTTTTGCTTTAATTGTCGGACTCTTTTGTTTGGTCTAATGGAGTATTATCTGATCAAACGAATAACGATATCAAAAGATAATACTCACGAAAATACAACGGGAGAATATAAAATGGAAAATTGCAAGTTAGAAACGTTTGGAAAAGATCACCTTTCATTATTGATATATGTGGAATCAAGATGTGTAGATTCTAATGGAGTTTTAGAAATTGCTCATTTACGAGTAAATTCGACAACACATCCATTGCTTGCTGGAAATGCATATTTCACTAGAGAAACTTGGACAGAACAGAATGGAACTCGATTGAATACAGGTGAAAGATTAGCTGACCATGATGATATTGATTGTTTAGACGATCTTGATAATGCTGGACTTATTGAAATTATTAGTCTAATAAATGGGTTCATGTCAATGACCGACAAAGGAAATGAATTAGTTTCCAAGATCAGATCATTCAAGGCAAATGGTGGACAGCTAAAAGATTTCAAGTTATGAGAGATGGTTCAAGAATGAAATTTCTTAAGTTCAAAGCAACAAGAATAATTCTAAACTATAATCTACTTCATTCTATGCATACCGAAGAAATTATTGAACTTAGAGATAAAATATCGGAAATTCGCAAATTACGAAAATTAAGTTTGCCGCCTGTAAAGTTTGTTTTTGAAGATCATTTTGGAACAGTCTGGATGAATGACGGACTAGAACATGATTTAATATCTTCTTTGAATCAAATGATTCTCAAACGAAAAAGCAAAGCAATTCGGAGAGAAATAGCACAAGAGAGGAATGATCAACGATGAACATTAAATGGATTGTACTTTCTCTAATAGTCGCAATTGGTGGTTGGATGATTTTAACACTATCAATGTTTCTCATAACAAATATTCCAGCAGATATAGCTTCTCAAAATGGTGCTGGCTTTTTTCAAATCTTCCTTCTTAGGCTCTCTATTACAATATCTCTATTTCCAGTATTAGAACCAATATACCTACTATGGGTAGGAACTGTATTTTGTTCAATTGATAAAATCAAAGGTGATTAATAATGATCAACGAAACTGTATATCTTATCGTCATTGCAACTGTAATTGAAGAACTAACATATGGATTCTTCATTAGAAAAAGAGGGAGAAATCTGATAGATTGGATCATTAAACACTATACTTGGCAAGATCAATTAGTTTGGTTCAATCCATTAATATTCTTCGTTTCACACATCTTAGTATATGGGTTCACAATTGACAATATTCTATTGTCTGGATCATTTGCTTTACAACTTCATATTATTTCACAGTTGATTGTACTTCATAATGCAAAACGCAACTTTGAAAGAAATGCACTCCCAATAATTAGGAAACGTATTAAGGAGCATACAATTGTCGTTAGTGAACCTCATTACTCTAAACTGGAGTGGATGTTGTGCAGCCAGTAGAAACTGGAGTCAATGGAGCTTCTGATCCCGTAAGGGCAGAACGAGATTTTCGTGGTCTTGGTTCAACTCCATCTGAGTCAAATCCAGCTACAATAGGTTGCAAACATCCAGGAGCTGATTCATTGATCGAACTCGTTGATATTGAGAAGATAGAATTCATTCCAGAGATTTATCCACGAGAAGAAAGTAGTATTGGTGTGATCAGAAGTTACATGCAAGCAATTGATCAAAAGACCGGTGATACTACTCTTCCACCTGTTGAGCTAGCATGGTTTGAAGGTCGGCTAATCCTAACTGATGGATTCCATAGAAAAGCCGCACATGAGCAATTATTTCTGAAAGTGATTCAAGCACAGATCGTAAAAGGGCTGACTTGGAAGGAGATCAAACTACGAGCTATTGTGAATAACTCAAAACATGGTAAATATTACTCTCCAAAAGACAAGAAACGAAGTGCATTGATTCTAAGAGCTGATGGTTATACAGAGAAACAAATCGCAGGCTATCTTAGTATAACCGAAAGGACTGTGAGAGATTACTTCACAGAAGTTAAGAAAGATGATCTTTACAAAAAAAGAAAGATTGTTGTAAAGCTTCTGAATGAAGGCAAGAAGCAAGAACAGATTGCAAAAGAAACTGGAGTGAGTCAACCTACTGTTTCACGTTGGATCGAGTCTATTCAAAAAGGCAATACTTCCGAAATGAATAATGAATATAGTCCTGAAAATCTCAAAGTATATGATCTATGGAGATTTGATGTACCGAGTAATAAATATGGCAAAGACCATAATTACGGCACTCTTGATCCACAAGTGATAGAGCACTTAATTTATTATTTCACTTCTCCAGGAGCTAAATGTGTTGATCCAGCCGCAGGACAAGGATTATTCCTTGATGTGTGTGAAAAGATGGATCGAGAAGGGTTTGCCTATGACATTACACCAGTAAATCATAGAGTAATCAAGAATGATGTAACAAAAGGAATTCCAAAAGAAGCTCATGGTGCTGATTTTATCCTTCTTGATCTACCATATTACAATAATAAGGTTAGAGAAGCTTATCCTGATTTAGAAACATTTCTTGAGTTTGTTGAACAAGTAATGCACTCGTGTTATGATGCTCTTGATCAAGAAGGTCGATTAGCCTTCGTAATGCAGAGTGGATTTCCAGCTTTTACACCACTCATTGAAGAATGTTATCGAGTTATGACAAAGAAATTCAAGTGTGTATCACGAATCACTTCACCTATTCCTGAGCATGTGAGCGGCAATAGATTTCATGTTGCTAAGGCAAAAGAAGAAGGAAGATTTCTCTATTGTGATCGAGTGATTCATGTCTATGAAAAGGTGATCTAATGCAACAATCAGACTTAGGAAATATGTGGTATTTACTATTAGATCAGTTAGGATTTCCAAGGTGGGTTGCAGAAAGTACAACAATAGCTCTTGCTTGTCTATCTTTGTTATTAATTTGGTATTACTGTGTGAAAGCAGTATTCATTGTAAAGATTGAAAGAAGTGATTATGGGAGCAAACACTAATGACCTACAAATATGCAAAACCTGATTGTCCAATGGATTTGTTGATACTGCTTTTCTCAAGTTATGATGATCTATCTCCAATTGAAAGCATTAATCGTATTGACAAAATGATTCAAGTGCTATATGAGTTAAATCAATTTCCCGAAGCATTTGCTTATCTCAAGACGGAAGGGAAACTTCCTAAATACGGTCCTTTCGTTGAAAGTCTTCTTGATGATCTAAGAGCATTAGAAGAACTTGGATTGATCAGAATACAGGACTCTATGTATTATCCAACACCATTTCTTACACAACTCAGTTTGATTTTCAACATTTCTACAATTCAAAGATTTCAGATCAATCTAATTAGAAGGATGCTAAATGACTATGATCTGAATCAACTACTCACAATCATGTATCACGAAAAATTGCCAGGAGAACCAAAACATGAAAGTCCAAGCTTATACAAAAGTAAAACTAAATCAGACAAGAATCAATAAAAAACACGAGATGAAAGACGATCTATCAAAGGTGGAAATCATTGCCTTTGCTCCAAACAGGTCAATGAGGGATAGATAAATGAGATTATATTCTTTGAGAATTGTCGGACTACTGCTTTCTTTGTTCATTATATTATTACTAACAGAACCAATTAGTGCTCAAGGTCCAGAAAACAATGAGATCGTAATTATCGAAGAAGATGTAATCAAAGAATATGATTTCAATTGGAATTACTTCTATCAAGAACACAAAGTATTTCCAATAAGACCTAGTTATGAAATTCCAGAATTTGATGGAAATGGGAGAACGAGTAGATTTATTCAAGTAAATGCTACAGGATATACATTGAAATTCATAAAATGTAGATGGTTCAACTTAACTGATCCAGACACAATTAATGATCTTGATGATATCGACAATGGAAATGATCTTACACTTTATGAAGTCCAAATTAGTTCTTCTAGTATCCAATGGTCACTTATTAGTCATAACGTAAGTGAGAATCATAGTTTGTTCATAGGGTATGAAATAGCTCTTGATCCTAATATCATACTAGAACACAAATCTGAATTGTATTCCGTTAGAATTCGGATAGTGAATGAAACACTAACTGGTACAACACAAAATATACTGTTCTCATTTGAAATACGAATCAAGGCTTCTTTTAGAATCGTCTATGAATGGTATTATTTTTACGATTACTATTTTCCTTCAAATCCAACAACAAATATCATTGATCCATCTTTCAACATAATTTTGAATCCAATAATGATTGCTGTAATAATAGATATTTTCGTTGTGCTTATGATCCGAAAGGATTACAAAAAACGAAAACGGAATTATCAAAATCTGATTGGAGCTGACAGTAATGAGTAAAAAGAGTTCACAAAAAGGTGTGCAAACTGTAGTAATAATTAGAAGAACCTGTGCAAACTGTAGTAAAAACTATACTGACAATACACTAGGTAAACACATTCACATTGCTATGCAGGATCAAATTGAAACAGAGGATATGCCGCCAATTCACTTCACAAAAGGAAAATACAAAATAACTCTATGTCCTGATTGTTCTGAATATCTTAATGAAAAGATCAATCAAGGAAAGCTAGTACCAATTGGTGATATTGAATTCAATGAGGATGAAATGCAATCGAAACGGCTTATTGATTTTGGATTAGCTCACGATGCTTTCTTTCATTGTAAACAACAAGGAGCTTTTGTATCTCTGATCAAAGGTCGAAGTAAACAATATACTTGGGAACGTGAATTCAAAGAAAAGAAGAATATTGGTGGTAAATTACATTTCAATCTGTGGTATGAGAGTGGTGTTAATCCTGGTGATATTTTAGAGATTGGTGGAAAAAGAGGAACAGATCAGATTCGCAGATTCATCTTAGTTGTTTCAATAGAGAAGAAACATATCTATTACTATCCAATTGACGAAGAAAAAGTGACAATGGTATTTCCTCTTGAGGAAGGACTACCTACGAAAAAACCAACATTTGAGGACTTCATGCAGGAGTTGAAAGTAAGTTGACGTGGAAAATATATGTGAAAGGAATTTGGTTTACTGTGCCTGAATGTTTCTATGGTCTATTCATTGATCGAAGATGGTTTCACAGATTGAGATACTGGAGAAAGATCAGAAAATATCAGATATGTTCATGTTGCATATTAAGTAAAGTTGTGCAAAATGAGGATCATAACAACATTGGAGTATGTGCTAATGAAAAGTCTGATTTTTATGAGCAAGAACTGTATCCTGATGATACTTGCAAGTTATGGGAACGAGCTACTAATTGCACAATAACCTGGTGTAAGAACTATTTCAAATGTTGTGAAAAAAAGGTAGACCATAAAGGTGAACTGAATAATGGTTGAAATAATAACAGAAGGTGTAACTTGTGCGGTTTGTAAGTCGATCATATTTTCTCTCAATGGCTTGATCATCCACAGAAGAGATAATCCAACACATAGAGTTTACACTTTTGGCACTCAATTTCCAAAAGGAGCACTCGTAATAAAATTGCTAATGGATATCGAAATACAACAAGGAGATGGAAAACAAGAGTAATTTTGACAGGTGTTGAATATGGTTTACAAACATGAAATCTATGACAAATTTTTTGTCCTTGTGATATTACTTGCAACATTAACCACATATTTACATTTCAACGTATTATTAGACCCTAGAGTTGTAGTAGTGAGAAATCCTGCTCTTTGGGAGATAACGCGTTTCTTCACTATTATTTTTTATGAATGGCCATTTGCATATATCTTTTGGAGCTGGGTATTCATGCAATACATTAACTTACATAGGCGGCATGACTTATTTCATTCAAAGAACGAATATCATATTGGATTCTTTTTCTTCAAGATGAAACGGAGAATCAAAATCTATGCCTTCAAATTGAAAATCGTGATTTTGGTTCGATATATCAAAGTGAAAAAGTTGCTAATGGATATTGATCCAAAGGTATTGAAAAAAACACAATAGACTTAATAGGGAGTGGGTGAAACTGACACAATCAATGAGCTTAGCTCGTTGCAATACAAGGTGAACACATTTGTTGAAGAACGGAAAACACGTATTCTTTCGGTGTGGTGACTGCAACTTCTTACACTTGGGAAAAGTGGCTCTATGTAGTAAGTGTCACAGTAACAATATGCTAGAAGAAACATTTGACGAAATACCTCTTGATCGATTTGAGATGTTCTCTGATCACGAGAAAATATCTTCTCCAGAAGCTTGTTGTGCTATTTGCCATGCTTCAAGTAAAGAGAAAGCAATTGACTTCTATTCAATTGAAGACAAGCCTGATATCTCTAAAGGGCATATTTACTGTCCAGAGCATTATATCAAAATGAAGTGGCTCATGGTTACTTACGGACTGATCCTACATGACGCTGAAGCTAGCATTGTTTTAACTGAAAGGAGAAGATTGTATTGAGTAAAAACACCAAAGTAGAGATCACAACACATAATATTGATCGAAACGAAGAACTATCAATATGTATGATAGACTCTTTTCCAGAAGATGAATTTACAATATTGAGTTCAAAAACTGATCTTGATTTTGTATCTGGATGTAGTATAGATGTGGTTTTTAAAGTCATTAAGGATAATTCAGCCAATTATTACTCGGTAGTAACTGATACAATTGTTCTGAAATATTCTCTAACTTTAGACGAAATGATTGGAGATATTGATGAATGACTCAGTTGGCACTAACTGAGGCTCTAAAGGTAATTGATCAGCTCGACAACTTTGTTTCACTTGTGAAAGGAAATAGTTTTGGTTCAAGATTGCTCAAAGGTTGGTTACATGAGTTAAAGACAAACGTGCTCCAACGATCAGTGAATTATGCTTATGCTATGGATATTGATCTGATTCATTATGGTTTTCTAGATCAAGATACTCCTTCTGCAGTAGCAATACATGAATTGAAGTTTGGACAAAGACGATTGGAGAATAACAAATCCAAATTACAGTTCGAGATAGCAACAAAACTCGATATTCCATTCTTCTTCACACAAGTAATTGATCCACAATCTTTCATTGTAAGTAGGGTTACTGAAAATGGAGTTGGAAAAGGTAACAAACTAGATTACGATCAGTGGTGTACTTGGCAACAAGTAATGTCACGAAATCCTACAAAGAAGATTGTAATACCTGGAGAAGACTCAGTTACAAATACTCAGCTCAACAGACTATTCTAATCAGTAATACAAGGTGATCTAATGGAACATAATTTATTATCAACAAAGAAATGGTTTAATCCAATAGTTAACGGTCTGAAACTATTTGATTTTAGAAAAGGATTTCGAGATATCAAAGTAGGAGATATTGTCACGTTTCTTGAAGCTGACGAATTAGAAAATGTAACAGGAAATTATTGCAGAGTCAAAGTGAATTATGTTGTTCATTCTGACGATTTTCCAGCACACTTTGGATGGATTGGAAATCAGTTTACCATTTTTCAATTTGTGGTGATCTAATGAAAAGGTCTAACAAAGCTGACAAAGCTGACAAAGCTGACAAAGCTGAGGAATCCGAATATGCTAAATCATTAGCAGAAATCCCTAAGAAAAAACGTATTAGAAACATGCTTCTTAGTGCATATCAACGAAATAGTTGGTTGACCGTAGCAGACTTGAGTAATTATGCCTCTAGAGGCCATATCTACAACATCATAAATGAGTTCAAAGAGAAAGGTTGGATTGAGCAAAAACAATTGATTTTGAAAGGTAGAAGAACTTCTGGGTGGAGAGGTTCAAAACTTCTTGCAAGCTTTGTGAGCTCGCAAGAAGAAGGCCAACTACCTAGGGCTACTGAATTTGGGCAGATTCCTAAAAGCAGAGCTTTAGCAAAGAGGCTTCGCAAATCCAAAAAACCCAGAAAACCAAAATATGAATCCAAGACAGTGAAAGTGATCACACAACCAACAAAACCATTATCAGAGTGTCTTGGAGTGGATCAAGCATACACTGAGAATATCCGAGTGACATTGATTCTCGATTCTGCAATTGCAAATAGAATGAGATCAAGGATGAATCCCCCAGGTAAGAAAGATAACGCAAGCCAGTATTTTATGACACTTGAAAATATATCAATAACAATCTCTAATCTGGATAAGTGTGTGTTCGTGTTGAAAACTAAAGCTTGGGGAGATGAGCTTAGTACATTCTGTGTTCTATGTGGAATTCCTAGTAATCCTATCAAGAGTTTGATCCAAGAAATCAATATCTCAATGCCTGATGGATTTGCAAGAGTTGAATTCCCTGTATTCATGCAACAGCTAAATGATCTAGAAGTAAGTTACGAAATGACCACTAGGATTCTAGACGAAGAAGGAAATCCAACTGGATTCATTATCGAGAGTAACATAAACAGATCAATGCTAGTTGATTTTGAAATGCTAGGAAAAGTCTATGCAGTTGATGGTTTCTTATCTGCTATTTCAGCACTTCAACACGGAGTTGGAATTGCATATGCAAATATGGAGATTCAAAAGAAGAAAGAATCAGAAGCAAGGATGAAAGCTCTCCAGGATAAAGAAAAGGAGATGTTGATCTGTGCATGTGAAGAAACGAGTCCTGTATTTATTGTGGACAAGTACGTTTGTCAACACTGTGGTAAGGTAGTTCCTCAAGATCGTGCAGAAACACAGAGAGAAGAGAAGAAAGAGAAGAGTGACGCTTGGAGAAATAATTATTGCTAGAAATCAAAAATGAATGAGAAGGATGGTCGATCAATAATGAGTATAGAAAAAAGACGTTTGAGAGATGCAATACAGAGATTCCTAACACCAAAAACCCGATATGTTCGAAAGAAGATGAATGGACACGATATGATTTTGGATTTAGCAGATACCTGGGTTCGAAACAGCTATCTCTGGAATGATATTTATGAGCCTGAAACCTCAGCCTATATTGATCAGCATGTCAAAAATGGAGATGTTGCTCTTGACATTGGTGCTCATATTGGCTATCATACTTTAAATTTTGCCTATGCAGGTGCGAAAGTACATGCCTTTGAACCTGACCATGATACATTCAAACTGCTTTGTACTAATACTGCTATCTTCGATTCCGTGATTCCTCACAATATTATCATATCAGATATTAAAGGTGAAATGACTTTCTTTAAATCATTGCAAAATTCAGTTTGGAGTTCTATCTTACCACAGCCTAATTCTATTCCAATTAAGTTACAAAGTACCACTGTTGATGATCTGAGATTTCCTAAAATTGATTGGCTAAAGATTGATGTTGAAGGAGCAGAGATTCATGTATTGAGAGGCATGAAAAAGACTCTTGCACGTTTTCCCGATCTAAAATTGATAATTGAATGGTTGCCTAAAAACGGTGGGGATTTTGAAGGTTTATTATCCATTCTCAATGACTGGAGTTGTAAACCAATGGATCATAATATGCTGTTCTGGAGAAATAACTACTGCTAGGAGTGAATGAAAATGAGTGTCTATGATACTATGATCAAAAACAACATCATTGGATTCTTTGAGTGGCTGAAACGTGACAAGAAGATACTCAGAATATCTACAACTGATCCTTCTCAAATCAAAAATCTAATTGATGAATATTTAGAATCACATTTCAATAAATAGAACTTAGGAGATGTTAACCTATGGCTGGAAAAAAACGAAGAACAAGGTGTGATCAATGCAAACAAATGTTTCAATTTGGTGAAACTGGATTTTTTCAAGAAGGTGTAACACATAAGCTACAAAGTTGGGAGCCGCTAAGCAAATGGAATCTTAGATTTTGTAGCAATAAATGTCTTAGAGATTATGCAATTGTAAGGGTGTTGAAAGAGCAAGAAGATTTTGAAATATCCAGTGGTGATCAACTGAAACTTACTATTACGGTCAAACAAGATGGAATTGGACACGTTTCAATAGAGAGTGTTGAAAGAAAGGAGTAGATCATAATGATTACAGAATGTTCAACCGGTGAAAACGCACTATTAATTCAAAATATTTTGAAGATGGATATTACAAAAGAAAAAGTGATTCCTATATGTAAATAATGAACCTTGTTCATGGAGAGAAACAAAATGAAAATACTAATTGCATGTGAATACTCCGGCATTGTCCGAGATTCATTCAGTGAACAAGGTCACGATACTCTAAGTTGTGATCTTCTACCATCAGAGAAACCAAGCTCTCATTACCAAGGTAATGTCCTAGATATTATCAATGACTCCTGGGATATGATGATTGCCTTCCCTCCTTGTACATATCTTTGTAAAGGTGGAATGAATTGGTTAAATAGAAAACCCGAGTGGCGACCAAATAGGGAACTTGCAGTAGAATTTTTCATGTCTTTGATTAATGCACCGATAGAAAAAATATGTGTAGAAAATCCAATAGGTCATATGAGTACCAGGTATAGAAAACCAAATCAAATAATTTATCCTTGGATGTTTGGACATCCTTACAAGAAAGATATTTGTTTATGGTTAAAAAATCTACCAAAGTTAGAACCCACATATATCGTTGAAGGCAGGAAAAAATTAGATTTTTGGAGTACAGATAGAAATCCTAATGGTTATTCTCGTAAATCAATAACCTTTGAGGGTGTTGCTAAAGCAATGACTGAACAATGGGGAAAACTATAATGAAAAAAATAATGAAGCTCCCAATTAAAACTAAGGAGTTAGATCAAGAATGATTACAGAATGTGCAACTGGTGATAGTGCTTTATTGATCCAGCCTAATTTCCCTTGGCCTTCAAAAAGCAAGAATTCACATCAGTCAATACCATATGGACTTTTGAGAATTGCAAATTGGATGAAATCTGAGGACATAGATGTTCAATTTCAGAGAGGATGCAAAAGAATTGATAATTATGATCCTACTGAGATTTGGATAACAAGTCTATTTTCATATTGGGCTGATTATGTGAAAGAAACATTTGATTACTATTCAGAACAATATCCAAGAGCAAGGGTATTGATCGGTGGTATTCTCCCTAGCTTATCAAAGGACTATTGCATTGAACAATTTGGAAATGATAATATTCATGTAGGGTTACTACCACAAGCAGAGAGATTCGATGCTGATTATTCTCTTCTTGATCATAAACCCGAATTACAAGTATTGATCACAACAAGAGGTTGTATCAGAAAGTGCAAGTTCTGTTATGCTTGGAAGATTGAAGGACACATTCAAGCATATCCAATTGAACAAGTAATTAGTTGGATCAGAAGTAATAGAGTGGTCTTCTACGACAACAACATTCTTGCACATCCACAGATTGAGAAACTACTTCATTCTCTATCAAAAGTTAAGGTAAATGGAAAAGTTGTAAATTACGAATGTCAATCGGGTTTCGATGGAAGGCTTCTACAAAGAAATCCCGATCTAGTTAAGATGTTGAAGACAGCTCGTTTCAAACACCCTAGAATTGCTTGGGACGGTCCATTAACGGATGCAGAAGATATTAAGAAACAACTTGACATTTTAGTTCAAGGTGGTTATCCACACAGTTCTGTTCAAATATTCATGTTGTATAATCACGATCTGACTCCACAAGAGATTGAAAAGAAACGTATTCAATGCTGGAATTGGGGAGTACAAGTAATGGATTGTAGATTTAGACCATTGGATCAATTCTATGAGAATTACTATCCAACGAAATCTCAAGGTCCAAATGACTATCATATTCATAGTGGATGGTCTGATAGAAGTATCAAGCTGACTAGAAGATCATTCAGAAGGCAAAATATTCAAGTGAGGTACAATAAATTTCCATTTCATTCAAAATATTTTGAAAGAAAGAAATTGAGGGATACATTACCAATGGGTACACTTGATAGATTATCTGATCAAACACCAGGAGAAGTAAGAACAGTTCTACCTGATGCTTGGTTTCCAGAAGAGTTGATGTTTAGTTAGGAGAAAAGTGGGTGATTATATGACTATTCTATTAGAACGTACAAATTGTCCTTACTGTGGATTTGAAATCACTAGAGATTTTGATTCTGAAAATAGACTCTTTGGAACTAAAATAAAATGTGAATCTCAGCTATGTGATAAGGAGTTTGTGGTCAATACTTCGTCTGTCTTTGAGAAGGGAAAAGAACCTCAAGCAACAATTAGAGAAGTAACCCATTTACCTAAAGAAGTAGAATTAGACGAGGATCATACAATATTATGGAGTTCGTCTAATGACCAATAGAATTCAAGAAAGAATGAATAGAGTAAATGAGATTATCGAAACTTAGGTGTTAATCTAGATGGATGATATAGTTCTATATCAAGGAGATTGTCTGGAATTCATTCGATCTAGAAAACCAATGAATATTGATCTTTCAATATGTGATCCCCCTTTCAATCAAAAGAAAGTTTACAAACATTTTGACGATAATCAAAATGAAAAGGCATATTGGAAATGGATCGAAGATGTGTTGAAACAAATCTATAGAACAACTGCAATTGGTGGTTCAATATACTTCATGCATAGAGAAAAGAACGTTGAACATCTATTCAGAATTATGAGAAAGGCAAAGTGGGTTTTTCAAAATCTTATCATCTGGAGAAAAATGACTAGAACCACTCCCTCAAAAACTCAATTAGGGAAAAAGTATCAGGTCATTTTCTCTGGAACAAAAGGAGATGTACCATTGGTTCATAATCAATTATATGGTGTAACTCCAATGCTGTCTTGGCACAAAAAGGATTCTTCAAAAGGAGTCTATATTGATGATCTATGGTATGATATTCGAGAACTCACTTCTGGATTCTTTGCTGGAAAAGAAGTTATACGAAATAAAGATAGAACTAAAGCACATAGACAACAAATGCCTTTGGCATTAGCATTACGAATGATCTTAATGTCAACTTCTCCTGGAGATAAAATTCTTGATCCATTCTTGGGAACTAGAACTACAATGACTGTTGCTAAACAGCTCAATCGAAGGGGAATTGGTATTGAGATTGATTCAAAGAACCTAGCCATTGCAAGAAAGAGAGTAAGCAAAATCGGAAGGCATGATAATATAGATCAATACTACGGATATTATTCTACTACTAAAAACATCAATGATATTTGGGGATATCGAAAACAAAAAACGTTAGACCACTTTGCAAAGGAGTAATGAAAATGAAATACAAAATCTATCTATGTAATAATGAGGACTGTCTGAAACATTTCAGACGATCAGAAGCAACTTATGGGTGTGAAAATAAAGAATTCTGTTCGGCAAACTGTTGCTTTGAAGACCTTGTAAATAGGGGAGAATCGCTATATGATTGCTGCGGTTGTGAAGATTGTCTAGGGTATGAAAAAGGTTCCTGGGTGTTTACAGATCATATTTCTGATATGTGTGGACAGCCTGCATGGTTTGATTTCAATTGGTTCAAAGCACATGTAATTTTTCACGCAATGATCCAAATGCCAATAGGGTATCTACTCACACAAGAAGACATAGATAAAGCTAGGATCATTCAACAAATCATAAAGAACAGTGGTACTTTCATTAGAAAGATCAGTATGCTATCGGATGAAGAGATTTACGTTGAAATTGGGAAAATCGGAATTTGAAAAAAAATAATGAAGAAAGGTTAGTGAGTGATCACTTACCTTTTCCTCTATAGTAAACTCCACGAGTCCCATATTCCTTATCTTTTACAGTTCTCACCTTGAAACCTCTCTCCTGGAGAGATTTCTTTAGTGATTGTGCATTTTTCTCTTTTCTATAACTATGGAGTCTATACGACTCACCGCTAAAAATACGAGTTCCCGACATTATGATCAAACAGAAGGTGCTTACGAAATTAATTAATCTTTCTAGTCAATCTTTCTAGTCATTGAAAGAGCTTCTACTTTGTAAGAACATGCACTACCATTTGGAAATGTTGCTTTTTGATATCGAATAGTCACTTCAACTACTTTGCCTACAATATCAGTAGGGATCAATGATAGGTCAATGGTCAATCTTCCAGAACTTTTACTTTTGATGCTGTAGAGGTTTCCCCACTCTGAACTTACTAAATAGTTCCCTGTTCGATCTCGAAGCCAAATCTTTACTCTGTAACCTTTGCTGATATCGGATAGATTGTAGAAATCCCATAATTTAACGGGGATATGGATTGCAGCTCTATGATTATCATGTTGTGTAATCGTACTGAGAATTTGAAGAAACCCGTCATAACTTTTGTTGAAATCTTTTTCTTTGATCCTGAATGTTTCACTAATCATATGACCACTCTCGTGCATGTGTGTTACTTTCACCCTGTCCACTGATAAGTTCTCCTACTAGGAGCATTTAATAGATAAAACATGACACAACACAATAGAGGTTCTATAAATGGGTAGAAAAGGTAGAAAAGTGCAACCGCAAATTGATTGGAAAAATCTAACTCCAAAACATACTGTAAAAACAGTAAAAGTTCCAGACAAGGGATATGCTAGAGGAACTTCAATTTCACCACATACAACTCATTATGAAACAGGAAGTGGGACTTTGATCACCTGGTCTGGAAATGATGCAAGACAAGCTATTTCATCTCTTAGACGAAGATCATCTAAGACCGTTACAAAGAAACGTTAGGAGAGGATTATAATTCCAGCAAGAAAAGAATCAAGTACAATAAGTGGAAAAGCCTTCAAAAGACGTTTCACCGTTGATGGAGAATCGAAACCCTTCTGGAGTCCTAAAGGTCAGGTCTTTGGAAAGAAAACCGACGCTGCAAAGAAAGCTGAAAATCTCAAGAAAAATGCAGGAGATAAACATACTCGAATCACAAAGGAAAAAGGTGGTCATAGAGTGTGGAGTCGTGGAGCTATAAGATCAAAAAGAAGTAGTTGACAGAAATGGTTAGAAAAGGCTATCACGATAAAGTAAGACGAAAAGCTCCTTCCTTCTGGAAAACTAAAAGTCCTTCTGTAGTGACAATACATGATCCAAAAAGAAGGGTGAATGTAAAAGTACAAGCTGTTCGTTTTATTGGTGGTCAAACATATTTCTATCAAGAAGATCATGGAAAAGTAAAAGATGCTAGAGGACACCAAAAATACTTGAGAGAAACTGGTCATAATGCACAGATCAAGAAGATCAACAATAGGCACGTTGTATTCTCAAGAAAACGAAAGAAGTAGGAGATAATATCAAATGCCGAAAGGAGTAAGAACATCCAAGAAAACCAAAGCAAAAATTCTGAATCCAAAAGAAGGTTTCTGGAATCAGATCAAATTGTTTAGAGGTAAAAGATACACTAGACATTCAGGTTATCCAAAACGAACTAAAGCACTAGCAACAGCAAGGAAGATCAGAGAGAAAGAAAAGAAGCAAGCTCACGTTTCAAGAGATAAGACAAATAGAAGGAACTTTGCTGTTTGGTGGATTAGAGATTAAAGTATCAAATTTGATCAACAAACACATAATACGTGTACCTATACGTTACGTTTATATGTAAATTGTGTTCTGTATTACTTGAACAAATATGACACGAAAAATCGACTACTCAAAGAACATCTCTGGAACAGACGATTGTTGTGGTAATTGCACTTCTCTTGAATACTACTTGAAAGTACCAAAATGCAAGAAGATCAATTCTGATCTAGATATGGCTGATTTTAGACCAGTAGATAATGGTATTTGCCCACTTCACAATAGACCTCTATGTGTTAAGTGTGAAACAAAGTTACACTGGCCTATGGCAAGCTACTGTGACGACTGCAAGCAAGCATTGATAGAGGAAGCAAACGAAGAAGTCATTGTCAATGTGCTTACAGGTGAAGTTCTCGGTAAGAGAAAGGATTTATCACCAATAAAATCTGAGATGGATTTGATCTAAATGGCTAAGAAATCTCAATTCTTCGGTGCAACTGCTTCTGAAGCTAAGAAGGTTAAGAAGTGGAAATTCGTTGAAAAAACTTCTTCTGCTGGAGAACTGCTTAGACTCATTGATGATCTAGAAGCCAAAGGTTACATTGGAAAATGCACTCCTATCTATAGAGCAACAATGGTTTATGTCAACTTAGATAAATACCTTGAACTACATCCAGAAAAACGAGCAAGATATCAGAAAGCTGGAGTTGCATGATTTGGAACAAGAATCAATAGTTGATCTATTCTGTGGTGCAGGTGGAAGTTCACTAGGCTTCAATGACCACTTTGACGTTTCACTTGCAGTTGATTTTAACCCTGATGCCTGCAGAACTTACCGAAAGAATCTTTCTGGAGTTGTACGAGAGAAGGATGTTCGAGATATCTCTGGAGTTCGGGGAGATTTCAAAGGCATTGTTGGAGTTATCGGTGGAACACCATGCCAGCCTTTCTCCAGGATAAATACTCGAAAACGAGCTGATGATCCTAGAATCGATCTATGGAAGGACTTTATGAGAATTGTCGAAGAGGTAAAGCCACAATTCTTTATGATCGAGAATGTTCCAACTATCTTTGCTTATGTCAAAGAGGGAATCCTACGAGAAGCAAAGAGGCTAGGATATGTTGTTAACTCTCAAGTATTGAATACTGCAGACTACGGAGTTCCACAAGCAAGAGAAAGGTGGATCGTTGTCGGTTCAAAAAAGCCATTTGCATTTCCACAACCAACAGTATCAAGACACTTCACTGTTCGAGAAGCCTTTGATCGTGTCAAGAACAATTATGGATTTGCAAAGAGAAGACCTGAAACAACAGCAAAGTTCGAGAATGTGACACAAGACGTGTGGGTTCCAGTATCTGATGGAACATTCAAGAACGCAATCAGATTGAAATGGAATCAACCATCTCCTACTATTGTGAATATTGGCAAGGTCTATATGATCCATCCAGAAGAGAACAGAACGATCTCACTTGCTGAAGCTGCCGCTTGTCAAGATTTTCCAGGAGAGTTTGAGTTCACTGGAACTATGACAAGTCAATATGAGCAAGTAGCAAATGCAGCTCCTAGATCATTTATGTCTGCAATTGCAAATCAGATACAAACATCTCAATTTGCATAGATTAATTAGGAACTATGAGTAGTAAATAGTGATAGTAATTTTCAACTGTCACTCCTGGCAAAACGTAGGAATCCTTAATGTCTGGGGATTCCTACACATCTTTGATCGTAGTCTTCTAGGTTTCTCGGCATTTAGGAACTCTTTTAAATCGAGAGTTCCTATTCTTTATTATCACAATGCTTGTATTGCATTAGGAGTCTGATCAGTTGATGAACCTGATCGGACTCCACACTAAATTCAATCTTTCTTCGTTTGATTTGATCATCTAACTCATTTGTTCTACCAATACCGAAAAATCGAATGGTTTGACAAAACAGATACCACTCGGTCTAGTGGTAAAATCTTAGGAACGCTTTTATTGTAATAAATACTGACTATGATACAACCAACTGGTATTACGTAACCATGAGGTAGAAACAAATGAGTAAACACAACGATCCTCCTAGAAACACTAGGAGAAAAACAATAGCTATTTTACTTGTAGTAGTTGTCGTTATGAGTGGAACAACTCTATGGTTTGCAACAGATGGATTAACATACAATCCATTTGGTGGAGATGCAACCGTCACAACGACTACAAACGCTACTGTAACAATTCAACAGGGAGTTAAGGTAACAGGAACGGCTACGTATGCAAATACGACTCCGATTACTGGACAAACACTCTATGGTGTAAATTCGGATAACGAGATTGTCTATATTGCTACGATCACAACTGGAGCATTTACATCTCAACGCGGTCCAGCCGCAGGTGGACTTCACGACTTCTACATTGCAATATCCGACTGTATTCTTTATGTTGCAACATATGATATTCCTTCTGCTGACTCATATGATCAAGAATCAGTCAATATTGGAACTATTGAAGTTTACACTAGCTCAACTGGCTACACAGTACAGTTGATTGGTGCAACAAGTAACACCTATACAAGTGGTGGTTCTGCAGGGACAACCAACTTTACTCAGTCCGATAATGTTGAGGAAACTTACACTCTGAGAATTACAAACACTCAGGATTACAGTCAACTCTATCGAGAGTACACTGACCCTCGTGACGACATTATTGTAGCTCCTGTCCTATGGATCGAGATCACAACCACAAATGCCTATGCAACTACCTCAGGTGTTGAAACCTGGGCAGATTCAACTAAGACCTACTTCTTAATCCCAATCTCAGCTATAGTTTGTGAAGGCACTCTAAACATTGCTATGACTTGGAACTATGGCATAGTTCTACCTACAACTGGAACTTTTGCTTTCTCGGCTTACATTGTCGATGGTTCAAACATTGCTCGTCTTTATCAAGCAAGAGCTAGAGTAGCTGATCCGAATACAGGTGAAACTGTTACTGCAACTCAGATTGTTAGTGCTTACGTTCTTGTAACGTAGTACATATGATCTGCAATAGAATCTGGAGAGGGTGTAGCAAACACCCTTTCTTATAATTTTCAAAGGAGAACTTACAATGCCGAGAAAACAGAGTGTAAAAAATGCAGGAAAAGCAGCTCATTCTAAAGTCAAATCATCTATCAATAGCAAACGAAAGTTAGCTTTTGTACTTATTTTTGTAATCTTGATTTCTGGAGTTTTCATCTATATGGCAATTCCAAAAAGAGAAATTGTAGATCAACAATCAACAGGAAGTTTACAAGTAGGAGCAGTTCAATGTAGTGTTGAACTCAAATCACAACCATTGATCCAATTAACTGACGGAAGTTACGTTCCGTATTATTCAACGGGTGGTTATGATCCTGATACCGATATATCAACAAATGCCCCTTGGTTTATTGGTGATCAAGAAGTAGGAGCAATGGATTTTACAATTAATATAGTGGCAGTTGGGAATTTTGTTGATTGGTCAACATTATCCATTGACGTAACTGCTTCTTGTAATGGAATAGAATTTGGATCACAGACAATTCCAGAAACACCATTAATTGTAAATGCAGGTGGTTTCACAAAGATAATTTCATTTAGAATTACAGACTTTGATCTATTCGTTAATATTGAAGCTCCTGATGATACTTTAAATGATGGTACTTTGATATACAATCTAGATTCTATTGCAATAGCTGATGGTTACATTCAGGATGCAAAAGGACATGATCTTGAAGATACTGTTGCAGTAAATCAAATCTGGACAATCAATTCTCTTCCTGATGGTTCATTCTCTATGATTGGAAGTGAAGAACTTGTGAAACCTATATTCAATAGTGCTCCACAAGCAACAAAGATAGCTCAAGGTGAATATACTCCGTTATATTGGGTAGTCTATGACGACAATCCAACAACCTATCAGATCAGAACTTATACAACTGGAGATGGATCACAAATAGTTAAAGAAGGTACTTGGAACGCTGGAGATATTATTTCTTATCTTAGTGCTGGAAGTTATGCAAGTATAGAACTTGGTAACATTGATCTATACATTTCATGTACTATCCTGGATGGAAACGGACAACAAGAAATTCATTCAGTTCTAATTGAGATATTAGTACCAGTGATCAATTTAGCTCCAACATTCGAGAAGGCTGATGGTATTTACACAAGTGCTTCTGGATATGTAGAAGAATTCATTACCTTCAAGCCAAGATCGGACTATCCACATTCATATATCATCTATCAAAATAGTGCTGAGATTGAAAGTGGAAATTGGGTAGGTGGAGATATTGCACTCTTTGTTGATTTCTTATATGCTGGAATTAATGATTTCAAGTGTGTTGTAATCGACACTTCTTCCAGAAGTGCATTTGCCATTCATAGAATAACTACTCCAGTAATAGACGAAGACAATCCAACAAAACTAATTGATCTTGAACCATTCGATCCAAATGATCCTAGCAATATCGTAAATGCTCCATTCAGTCTAGGGGATATACAAGGAATATCTCTATTTGCAGGATTGTTCTTTGTAGGTGTTGGAATCTCAATTTGGTTCATAATGAAAAAGAGAGGCAAGTAAGTCTGGAGTTGGATTACAATGCCAGTTGGTAGCAGACAAGAGTTTAGGTCTTCACAAGACCTTGATCCTAGCAGGTCAACATCTCTAGAAGATGAAGGAGCTGCAAGAGGATTCTATCTAGGTTTATTTGGAATCATACTCAAGTGGAGCTTAGGCTTTTTGTTTATAATATTGGCAATATCATCTCAAGGTGCTGACATATCCACATTTATTCTAATTGTTGTAATGTTCATGGTCTATGTACTTGGTTGGATCACAATTAGAAATGCTGGATTGAAAGAAATAGCTACATATGAAACGATTGGAGATGTGTTAGCTATTGGAATATTCTTTGGCTTTGTTATCAGAGTCACAGAAGGATTAGTTTGGATGGTAACGGCACATCTATTCGGAGTTATTATAGAAACTGGAGTCTTCGGTATCGATCACATGAGTCCATTTTTACCAATAGCAAATGCTCCATTTGCTTTAGAATTAGCTGCTAATAATCCAATTATGGCAGGTGGCATATTATTAATTGCTACAGGTCTTATTGTGGCTGCAGTTGGAGAAGAACTGTTCTATAGAGGTTCAATGGTCTATGGTATCAATTGGATGACTGATTCCAGAGCTTTTAGTTACAATTTTGCCGCTGGAACAATGCTTCTATTTCAAGCTGCTATCTTTGCTCTATTACATGCTTTAGTCTATAATCAATGGGCACAGATCATAGCATTATTTTCAGGTGGAATTATATTCGGACTTCTATTCTTATGGAAGAAAGACCTTTCAGTTCCAATAATTGCTCACGTTACATTGAATCTAAGTTCACTGACAGGAATCGTACAAGAATATCTATTTGCAAATCCGATCTATCTGATCATAATAGTCGGAGTTGTAATAACGATGATCTATCTTATAGTTAGTAGAAGGAGTGGAAATCCTGAAAAAGAACTAGAATCATATCATGTCAAATAATAATGAGGTACACACAATGAGTTCAAGACGAGCTTCACGACAAAAAGAACGGAAAAAGACCAAATCTAAAAAAGCAACTAGCAGATCGAAGAATCTGATAACGACAATTAAAGGTCAAGATCGGCTTGATTTTCAGTTGAACATTATGATTCTTCTTTTACTTGGATCAAGTATAGTGATTGCAAGTGTTACTGTTAGTGCTATGACAAATGATCCATTCGGATATTCGGGTGGATGGGAAACTCAAAGCTCTATGAATACAGCTATATTTATTGGTGAAAATCAAGCAAAGACACTAATAACAACAAATCTTCATTCAACGAGCTATGATACAGACGGTGATTTTCAAACCGCACTAACTGCGGCTGGAACTGTTGTTGGAATCTTGCCTTCAACATATGAAGACCCAGGAATGATTGTAAAAACTGGATATCCTTACTACTTACAACAAACAAGTACAGGTTGGGAGCAATCTGACGAAGCATATCTTGTCGATACTTATGTTCGGGATTATGAGAAAGATGATGGAACGCTAGTTCATGCTGAGTATATGGAATATGCTGTTGGGATCAGTGTTACAATTCAGACTGATGCAGGAAAATATTACAAACCAATGTATATCCCATTTGTTCAAGAAGGCTATCTGGACTATGGATATTACTATGAAGATAATGCTGTCCAGGTAGAAGTACGAGCACAATTAGCTCTCTCACCTTGGACTCCTTCGGGAGTTGTTGATGGATGGACATTAACAGGTGGGTGGGCAGGTATCATGTCAATGGCTGTTTATGATCTTGAATATGGATTGCTTGATCCTTATGCTGATGAAAACAAAGGTCACATAATCCAAGGTCTAATGTCTAAAAATGAAGCTTTGAATATGTATATTCCAAATACTGATTCAATTGAAGATGATTCAGAGCTTGATGATTTCATAGAAGCTACTGATCCTGCAGCACTTCAAGGAGTACCAAATACGGTTGAATTTGGTGTATATGCAACTCTTGGAGCTGGATGCAAATATGAAACTGATATACTGACTCATTGGACTGATGTTGCAGTAAGAAATGTGTATGTGACATATTTCCTCAGAGCTAGTTTTATCAGCACAATTGTCTATGAGCTAGCTGCAGGTAATGAAGACCCTCTTGATCCCCCCGAAGAAAACAATACGGTCTATATATCTGAGAATACACAACTAAATGCTCTTCTGGACTACTTGGAAGAAATGTTCCCAGGATTTATGAATGTCCTGATCTTAGTTGTTATCGGAATCATAGGACTTGCTTTCATAATACTTATGATCAAATTCGGGAGAAGGTAATCACAGTAAAAGTGAAAGTGATACATTCACCCTACCTCGTGTTTGGGTGATATTAGGAGCATTTAAGTCTTGAAAAATTGAGTGTACCTCAATGGGTGGTTAATCCTCAAATCGGGGATCAATCATAGTCCATAAAGCATTGGAGTTGAACAAAACACGGAGATAATTCGGTGAAACAGGATACGAATTTGTTTTCAAAATATTTCTTAAGCAAATTTGTTTCAATAGTTCATATCAATTGACGGAGTAAATATTATGATTAATTCAGATCGTAAACGGATTACACTGATCATTGGAATGATCTTTCTAATGGTGAGCATTGGTGGAACTCTAACGACAAAAGATTTTGATCCAGCATTTACTGACCGAACATTAGAACAACCACAAGTAGTAGATCATTTTCAATATTCCGAAACACTCTATGATTCACTTACACTAAGAGTAAATGCAGATGGAAGATGGGTTGCTTGGACTGATGTGCCTTCAGCAGGAGATGATTGGGAAAAGGTAGATGAAGTAGTAGCAGATGATGCTACAACTTATGTTTGGATAAGGGCTTCAGGTTCAAGTACTACTTTTAATGTTGACGATGTACCATCAAGTATTTGTTCAAGTAAAATCCTTGATAATGTTACAGTTCATTTAAGACTATATAATTCACTTCATCTTCCTGATGATATGAAATATGTGATGACAACTGCTAGTAAATGGGCTAATATAGGTGCAAACTGGCAAGCTACTGGCTCTTATGCAGATTATTCAAGAACAGCAACAACAAATGTTGATGGTGACCCTTGGACTTGGGCTACACTAAATGTAACACACTTCGGAGCAGGTTTTAGTAGTGGCACATTATCAAATACTTATTTAACTCAAGTATATGCAGTTGCAAATTATCATTGGGAAAATATAGCTCCCGTAAATGATCAAGCTCCAGAGATTGATGGAGATTCAACACCTAATGTATATGGTCTTGCAACATACACAATAGATGTATCTGTTTCAGATGTTAATGGATATGCTGACATTTCCTATGTCACATTGACTTATGAAACACCAGGATACGTAACTAGATTCACTATAAAATATGATCAAGACACAGATACATTTTCAGAAGTCACTGATCCTTCAAACATTATTACATTAGACATTGTAACATCTTCTGCTTCGGGTTCTTCAAATGATCTGGATATTTCCTTTGTTGTTACAGTCAATCTTAATTATCCTGATGAGAGAAATCATCCAGATCAATATGTTGAAGATGGAGCTACTGAGTCCGATACAGATGATTGGTCACATAATCCTTACATGGACATTGAAACTAGGATCACAATTGATAATGAAGGATTAACAGATGGACTCGGAACAACAAACAGAGGGGATTACAATGAAATAGATTTGATTACTATTTCAGGTAAAGTATCTTATCTTCACATAGTATCAATCTATTATCCAGACGCCTCATTAATTGATGTTTGGATCATATGTACTGATATTGCAGGTGGTCCTTGGCAAGCAACTAATTACGAATCAACAGGTGGTACATTTTCAGTCACAGTTGATTCAGATGATATTGTAGGATTGGATACATATTCGTTGAAAGTTGTAGAAGAGGGAGATGGATCAACGGGAACCGATATAGCACAATCAGTAGATAGTCTAACGTATATTGCAGATCGAACACAAGTTCAAAGTTACACAGTTGTAGATACACGAGTAGATGTTAATGTCAATGTAGATGTTGACATTCTGCTTTGGTACGATTATGACAATTCTCAAGTTACTGATGGAACTGTAACAATAAATGGATACTCAGCTTCACATCAGGGTTCGGGAGTGTGGAGAATCACAAGAACAAGTTCGAGTGTTGTAGGAGTTACTTATGATACAGTTGCAAGTTCGGGAAATGCTCACGGAATCACTACTACAGATCAGAATGGTCAAAGTGAAACGGTGATTTGGGATCGAATAGGAGTTTACATGTGGATTTCAGATGGAAGAAACAATGTTGATGATACTATTACCGTCAATGCTTGGCTAACCTATATGTACGATGCAACCAATGTTACAGATGGAACAGTTCTCCTGAATGGAAGTTCTATGTCATATGGTGATAGCATTTGGAGTCTAGGGCTAAGTCAATCCTCAGTAGGACTTTGGGCTTACAATATAACTTCTATATCTGGAAACACCCACGGAATAACAGTAATTGGAAATGTAGATTTTGATGGAAGCAATGATTGGATAGATTGTGGGGATTTAGGAAATCCTGGTTCAGGTACAATTTCGTTTTGGTTCTTAGATTATAATTTAGCTGATACTCGATACTTTTTGGATGGACGAGGTACTGGGAACTGGTTCTTCATAAAACACTGGGGTGGTTCAGATGTTAATTTTAATAGCCTTGTTGGGTGGGATGGTATAGTAGCAAATACTTGGTATCATGTTACAGTGACTGCTGATTCTACAGGAACTGTAATGTACATAAACGGTGTTCAGGTAGATACTGGTACAGGACTTAGCATAGATTTCAGGTCAGTTCGTATAGGAACTAGATATGCTGCGCCATATGGGTGGTTTGACGGTCAGATGAGAGACTTTAGAATCTATAATAGGGTACTAGACTCTGTAGAGGCACATGAAGTCTATCAGGGTCGCTATTCAAATGATACTGGTCTTTTGTTGCACTATCCTATGTCATCTTTTGATGTAGAGGATGGTACATGGTACGATATGTCTAGCAGCAATAATGATGGAACTGTGTATAGTGCTACGGCAGAGCAAATCTATTCTGATGTTTACGTCAGACCAATCTGGGATCAGATAAAAGTCATATTAGGTCTGGTATTTGATACAAGAACGAATATAGATGAGCAGGAATATCCATTGTTCAGATTAGTATTAGAATACGATTGGCACTATCTAAACGACAGTGTAAATGATGCTGTCTGGATAAATGGTTCTGTTGCTACATGGTATAATCCTTCCACGTATTGGTACAAATTTTATACTTACAGTTCTGTAGTAGGATATGATTTTCTAGTTTCAGCAGCAAGTGAAGACACCTATGGTATAACATCTCTTGATTCGGCGTCAGCAATAACTTATGTACAGAACATCATTTGGGATCGAATATACATTTATGATATGTGGATTGATGAACCACGAGTAAGTGTCAATGAAAATGCTACAGTTCATGCCTGCCTAGTATCAGAGTATGATAATCAAACCATTTACGAAGGGATAGTGCAGGTTAATGGAACTTTAGGAACCCTTGTTGCTGGTGACTATAACATGACAGTTGAATCAGATACCTTCTTAGCTTTTGCAGGTGCATATTGGGGTTGGAGTCCTAGTGGTTCATATATTAATACTTGGGTTTTAGCAGGCTCTTATTCGACATACGAAGCCTATGCTGCATGGGTAGAAGTAGATGTAAATGTCACAAATGCTGTTGATAAAAATAATTTGGATGTTTCTATCTATTTTGGTGCGTCTGCAACTCATGGTACTATTGGATATAGTATCTTAGGTGTTTATAATTGGATTACTACTTCATATGATAATGTAGATTCTCATAGTGTTGTAGGAGATTGGTGGAAAAACTTTACTATAAGTACATCTGATTGGATTTCATCTACTGGAGTAGTAAGATTTCGTACAGTTTGTCAATATGATGGAAGTAATGCTGGTGTAAGAGCTTATCTTCATTATGTTAATATTGACTCCGATCTTGGTATAGGTACTTGGGTGAAGGACTATAATTATGGGACAGTTGGGATTAAGTACTTCTTAATTACTTACGCAATTTGGACAACACATGACATAACCGAAATCAATTATAATGGATGGAATGTTACATTGTTGTCAATTATCTGGGAAAGAGTCCTAATAACACCGAATCCTAATTATCAATGGTCATTCATAACCTATAATATAACTATGGATGCTACTGGAGTATATGAAAGTGATAATAGTGCTTGGAGTGGAACAGTAACATTCAATTCAACTTGGACTGCTTCATTTTATCCAAATCAAGATACAGTGGGGAATTATACTTACACGGTCACTTCTATCAGTGGGTTCGTACAGGTATTTGTAGTAGTTAATCCAGAGTTGAGTTGGTGTATTTTCGATTCTGCATATGCAACTACGGCAATTTCTAAATACTGGTCGCAATATTCAGAAACAGAAGTCACTTTAGTTTGGGGAGAAGGATCATATTGGAAATTAAGTTATAACGAAACGTGGCTAACAAATTACTATTCTCTTCATGCTTACAGTAATGGTTCATCTCCAACTTCATTAGGTGGAATATATGGAACTGGTGCATTTGGTGGAATGAGCATAGGGTTCTTTAATCCTACTTGGTATTATGTCAATATCACAGTAAATTGTGAAGTCACTATTGGAGCACGAACATTCGATTGGCTAATATGGGATCAAATATTGAGTGTTGACGTTCTTCACTCATTACAAATCGTTAGCTGGAGCTTAGTACCTACAGATTATTCTTTTTGGATTCAATATCAGACTAATTTACTAAATGCAAGTATAATCGTCTGGGATGATGGAATAGATTCGGGAACTTTGTTTTCAAATAATATCTATTATTCGGTCTATGAAGGGATGCACAATATTCCAAGAAGTACAATCATTGGAGCACACAATATAACGCTGTGTATCACAAGTACAGGTGTTCAATATGATAAGGATTTCACGGTTGATTACTATGTTTGGTGGTACAATTTCACATATGTTGTTACTGAGCCGCCAAGTTATGATTCTCACATAGTCATTCTCAATAATTTGTATGAGATAATTCAGTTTGACACATTTGAGGTCTATAGGAATGGATCAAGAATTTATCATAATATCATCCAGGTTGTTGACGGATATGACTACAATATCACTGTGAAAAACCGATTTGGAGATACTGTCAATTCAACAATCTTTTCTGCTGATTATGAAATGGTGATCTTTGTCAATACTTACTCATTCAAGTTTATGAATTGGTATCAAGGATTCCTGAGAGTCAATGTAACAAGAGCTGGTGTAACATATTCTGAGATCATTATGCCTACAGAGATTTTAGAGTTCAATCTGTTTGAGGCAACGTATATTTTTTCTGTGGATTTCTTAAATGGAACAACAAAATTCAGTCAAGAAATCACGGTCACAAATAGTACCGGTTATGTGATCACTGGTGACAGTTTGACAAATGTATTTGATCTAGTGAATTCTCTTTACGAAATGACAACTGAGATCAATATCACCGTGACCTCGACAAATGACTATGCTTGGACCATCTCGATAGACCTTACGAATATCAACACGACTATCAACGAGCAACTTGTGTACGTTCTATTGAACATAACAAATATAGATTCAGAGATAGGACAACAGACGATAGATTTACTGGCATATCTTCAAAATGTCAATTCAACACTGTACAATCAAACCGTTGATATCATAATTGAATTGAATTACATCAGTAGTAATGTTACTGCAGGGTTCATATCGGTATCCTCAACACTTTCAGCATTGGATAGTAATTTGCTGAGTAATTTCACTTCCGTATCGGCAGCTTTGATATTGATCGACAGCAATCTATTGAGTAATTTCACAGAAGTGACAGCTACACTTTCAGCAATTGGAACAAATATCACTTCTAATTATTTATCTGTGGCAGCTACACTTTCAGCATTAGATAGTAATTTACTGAGTAATTTCACTTCTGTTTCAGCAGCTTTGGTATTGATCGACAGTAATCTATTGAGTAACTTCACGGAAGTGACAGCTACACTTTCAGCAATTGGAAGTAATATCACATCTAACTACTTGTCATTAGCAGCAACTCTATTGGCTATGGATACTAACTTGTACGCAAACTTCACTTCCGTATCTGCAAGTCTGATTCTGATCGACAGCAACTTGTATAGTAATTTCACAGAAGTAACAGCTACACTTTCAGCAATAGGGAGTAACGTGACTGCAAACTATCTATCAGTGACAGCTACACTTTCAGCAATTGGGAGTAACGTGACTGCAAAC
>SDBS01000559.1_pt1 | contig 36495 bp, 26 predicted proteins | sample 2277091 | NCBI WGS metagenome assembly SDBS01 (sample SAMN10404972, study PRJNA504765) | marine sediment metagenome | isolation source: marine sediment core GS10_PC15, 163 cmbsf | place: Arctic Ocean: Southern Knipovich Ridge | collected 2010
GGGCATGGCAGAAATTTAGAAACAACAAAGACGCCAAGGTGAAGTGGCAGTTTGCCACCAAGGATGCTCGAATAAAATTATCACGCCTTTATCCGACAATTGATGATTGACATGACACTAGTTCGGTAGCAACCTGATTGTAGCCCTTAGCCTTAATCTCTCTCTTTAAAGTTCGTAAATCATATTCTAATAACTGGAACCTTTTCTCGTTATGTATTCTACGCTGTATTCCATACTCCTGAAGATCTCGGTAGACCATGTCCTTTGAACAATCCAACAACTCTGCGATATTTCGAACAGGCCTGGATTCCTTTATATACAGCCTCTTTAAGTCTGATTTACTTGGCTTCGGTCCTTTTGCTGGTTTGCTCATTTCGCTTCTTTACAATACTTATACAATATCTTATCGGATTTGAGAATTTTGATTAATCAGTACCGTCCACATCTAAGAAGTGAGTTTCCAGCGTAAGTAGTTCAAATCTTTTATTACTCCACCCCCAATGCCTTGAACACAGCATCTTGGGGGTCGGGATAGAAGCTCGTCTGGAATTTCGCAAAGAGCTCACCCGGTATGCTGGGAATGTCACTCACGCTAGCCATCGGCAGCAGGATGCGCTTTGCCCCAGCGTCGAAGGCAACCTGGAGCGACTCGGCCAGGTTTTGCACGGGAACGATGTTTCCTCCCAAGCTCATACTTCCCAGCACAACCAACTGGGATAGAACCGGTTTGGCAAGCAGGCCCGAGCAGAGGGCCACAAACGCTGCTAGGGTCATTGCGGTCGTTGGGCCCGTATTATGAAGTTCCACGACGTGGAGGTGGTAGTTGCGGTCGCCGGCCTTAGCCGAAGCACTGACGCTGGAGGCATTCGCTTTGTAGTAATCATAGCCAACTTTTACAGCTTCCTTTGCTGCGCTTTTTGTGCCGAAGCCCGATAAGGTCAGTGATCCATTTCCCGCCGTGACCTGGGTTTCTAGGCGATAGAGCCCCAGATTCCCGCTACTTCCAGTTGCCACGGTATGTAAAACGCCAGGATTTAGCCGCCCTGCCGGGATAAGTGAAGTACCGCCTTGTTCCAGCACAGTGATAAACTTCTCCTCCATCGTATCCTGATCGATGTAAGAGAAATGCACATCATAAAACTCCATACCTCCGATCTTCTTGAGCTGCTCTTTGACACGACGACGGGCCTCCATGGCGTATTCCAAGCAGCGTTGGACGGCGTCCTTGTCGTAGTCCTCGTGTGGATAGAGAAGCTTCAACAAGCCGGAAACCGTGTGCTTTACCGCAATCACATCCCGCTGGTTCAAGTCCCGCCCAAGCTTGAAATACTTATTAATCGCATCGGCGAAATTCCGCTTTCGCATCTCCCGCAGGAACTCAGCTAGATAGTCCACGATCAGCCCATACTGGTTTGTTAAGTATTCAGGTCGCATCTTGGGAATTTCCCAGCCGGGGATATAGGCATGGAAGCGGTCAAAGAAGGCCGAGTCAATCATGGCCTCGGGAAACGGTGCCAGGAGGTGGCTCGTCTTCACCAGGGTGTCGACAGGCTGGTTGAGGTTGCCAACAAAGACCATCGAAGCATAGGCCGGAATTAGATCCCGGCCCCGAGCAAAAGAACCCGAAGCCATATAGTCCTTCATGATCTGGACACCTTCGTTGTCCTTGAAGGAGATCCCGGCCACCTCATCAAAGGCCACCACGTCCCAAAGTCCTACAAGCCCCATGGTACGGGAGGCAAGATTGTAGAAAAGGTTGGCTACGGTAGTCCGGCCACCTGAAAGGAGAATACTATGAGGGCTGATCTCTTTATAGACGTGGCTCTTGCCGGTCCCTCGGGGCCCCAGTTCGCATACGTTGAAGTTGTTCTCAACCAGAGGGATCATCCGGGCTAGCAGATGCCACTTCACCCGTGTTTCAAAGTGGGTTGGCTCAAGACCGGTGGAGCGCAGCAATGCGTCGAGCCATTGTTCTTCAGTGAAGTGCCGGCGTCCCTCAAATAGCTCCTCCATGTCCATGTTTGGCAACTGGATCGGCTTCAACTCCCGAACGATGAAGGGCGATCCTTTCTGGCCCTCCTCATAGAAATATTCCATGGTGATTATCGACCAGATTCCCCCGGCTAGCAGCTTTTCGTAGCGGCGCACTGTCCCCGTGCTGATCTCGACGCCCTTTGTGCCGAGGCTGGAAAGCATGGCTTCGTAAACATCCCGCTTTTCATTGAGCTTGACCGTAACCTTATCAATGATCTTCAGGCTACCTCGTTCCCGAATGATCGACTTGACCTTTTCGGCTTCATCTGACCGCACGTAATTCTCGGCCAAGATACGTTTCACGGTCGTCAAACCGTCCTGGATGATCCCTTCATCGTCTGAGGCACAGTGTTGTCCGAGAAGGTACTCCAGAACGTACACCGGCACGTTCGCCCCTTCCTTAACCAGCTTGGTGAGATCTTTGCGGACTACCCGTCCTGCAAAGTGCCTGTTTAGAAGCTCATCCAGGCTCCCATCTAAATCGTTTTGTTTTGGTTCAGAAGTCATCGGTAAATGCCCTATCAATGATTACATCCGCGCTTTCCTGCTCGACGTTAGTTTCGGCATCTCGCAAGACAATCCTATATTTAGTCTTCTTATCATACTGCCGGTCCTGAAGGACAAGGGTAATCGATTTCTTGCGCTCTTCGATGTTGTCGGAAGAACTGTCGAATGTCACCGATACGATGTTCGTGACCGGCTCATTTCCTTCATACACTGCCACTTTTAACGTGATAGGCTTCACCCGGTCACTTACAGATTCCATCTGGATCATTTCGAAACGGTGCCGGGAGGTCGTGATCTTGTGGCTGGCTCCCAGCACGTGGACAGTGACCCGCTTCGTTTTGGTCTTTCCAGCCGACGTACCCTTTACATGCCGCACCGTCACGACCGGCACGACGATCTCTTGGAGCATCGCCCCACCATGGACGTATCGGGCACCGCCCACAAAATGAAAACGGTTCGCCCCTTTGGGAATCCAGAATTCCATGTCCCCTTCTGCACCAGCCGTAACGGCGGTTGAACCATGCCAAATGCTAGCATGATCACCAAGATTGTGCCCAATGAGATATCGTTTCTTTGTCTTTACCGTAGCGGGCGGTTGGTCGCTCAGGCTGCTCTTGTCAGGCTCACCAGGGGGCGACTCAGCGAAGAAGAAGCCGTGATCCGCTGTGATGACGACATGGTGGCCGTTCAGGTTGTTGATTACGTAGGCCACGACAGATGCCAACTCTTTGATTGCCTGTCGCACGGCCTCAAAGGTTCGTCTTTCTGTATGTGCCTGATCTCCGGTAGCGTCGATGACGTTGTGGTAGATGTAGACAAGGCGTTTATCCTTAACAAACTCCCGTCCTTCGTCCTTCTTCATCTCCAAAAGGTCATCGGCCTTGACCGCAAACCCCTCCACCGAGGCAAGAATATGGCTACGTTGATCGAGGGACGCCGTGGGCTTCCCGTCAATCAGTACATCCCCGTTGGGTTTATACTCCAACTTTTTGTGCGGTAGCAGGCAGGCCATGCCAAGGGCCGTGTACGATGGAAGGACACCAAGCTGCGAGGTGAGTTCAGCCTCAAAACGGTACATGCCATTAAGTTCTCGGGTGAGCTCCTCGGCAGCCTCGTACCGGAGGGCATCACTTATAATAACAAAGCTACGCCGCCGCTCAGCCTCCTTCAATCGAGGCGCCACATGCTGCTTGAAAAAGCGTTGCTGGCTGGGCACATGATCGATCTTCCAGGATGACAAGAGTGATATGCCGCCCTTCGGATCAACGAACTTGCCCCAGCGGTCCGCTAGATTCTGCACGTACCAGTTCACGTAGCCGGCTTCCACCTCGGTCCGGAGCTTCTTGAGAACATCCCAGACCTTTGCCTCTGCGATATCGGCCTGCTCGCAAAAGTGTCGATAGAGTTGATCGAAGCGAAAGAGTTCCCTCTCGTAGGCTCGGTACATCGTGTGCGCGTCCTCGTACTCAAAACCCTGGCGGTGCTTGTTCCTTAAATCGAAGAACTCTGCCGCCGCCACCAGGGCCTCGTAGACGGCATGTAATTCCGCCCGGGGCACATGGGCCGACCCCACTACGTTGGGCGAGGCCCAGTGACCGGCCTGCCGATGCGTGGCGACTGCGCAGATGTCATCAACATTGATAGCATTAGCTTCCGATGCCACCCTATCCCTTAGGCCCTGAGCGATAGTTTTTTCCACGGCCTGGAACGTCACTACATCCAACAAATCCTCAACCTTGAAGCCATAAAGCTGGTCTTCGATCTTGATAATGCCTGCCACCAGGTCGGACAGCCGGTCATAGCTACTCCCCTTACTGCTGCTGTCCCGCCACTGGGCTAGACAAACCACAGCATTGGACTTACCCGATTGGGGCAATACTAAATGCGAGAGGGCATCCAGTATGGTCCCTTTGAGATGATGGGCGAAATCAGTGGCCAGCAAACGGATGAGGAAGTTTCTGAGGCTTGGATTCTCCTCGCTGTATCCAAAAAGTGACTTGGCCATCTGCCAGAATGGCCCGTCCAGGTCGAACTTCTCGACCTGCATCCATGCGTCAGGCGGATTATCCAGGTCGACCTCCTCTCCGTTTTCCTTAACCGTGAACTCATGGAAGAGGGTGCGAACTATGTTGAACCACTCAGGTTGATCCGACTTGACCACGACAGAAACCATCTTCCTGTCCAGATCAACATCCGTGTCGTTAGGTACGACAAGCGATTGAAGTTTCAGCAGCCTTTGCTTGCTGTCGAAGAACTTACGGCGGGCGGCCAGGTGCTCTCGCAGGTGCTGGTTAGCTAGCCCCAGTTGATCCAAGATCATCGAAGCCCGATCGGCGCGGAAGCTACGACTGTATAGACGAATGTCGAGCAGCCAGTCCGCATCGTAGTCAGGCTCTTCGGTGGGAGCATAAATGAGATACCGCCCTTGGGGATCTTCTCTTTCGACGCGGATCTTGGCCTCAAAAGCGCCGACTTGATCCAGATGAAGTAAGTTGACACCTTCGGGGAGGCAAAGAAAGGGCACCACGAGGAAGAACGCCTTTTCCGGGTCATTCCAGAAAACTATCCGCTGCCCTTCTTCATCAAAAAGTCTGGCCAGAGATTTTTCGATTTGAGTGTCGTCCATCAGTTTGGTCCCTTTCCGGTTACTGCTTTGACCTCGGTCAGAAGATCCCCAAATTTGCCATAATTAACCTTCACACCGTCGTCCAAGTCCAGGCTAATACGTTGGTCCGCGTAGTGACGGAGTTTCTCGTCAAAGGCCAAAAGCTCGGCCTGCTGCTTGATGAGCCTGTCACGCTCCTTCTCCAACTTCTTGCGGTGAGCACTGGAGGTGGCAGCGGCGATATCGCCCGCAAGTTGTTCGATCCGCGCAGAAATCTTGCCCTGCAAGGGGATCACGTATTCCGTCCGTATCCGAGAAAGCGTACCTTCATTATAGCGGTGGAGGTAGACGAGGCATTGGAACGCCCGCTCCTTGCCGCTTGAGAAAAGCCAGCAGATAGGCCGCTTCTTATAGATCGACAGGTGATGTTTGTAGAACCCGGTGACCAGATATCGTCGGATCGTATCCCGAGACGACTCTCCTCTCTTGGAACCGAGACTTTCGGCAACGAACTTGAGGTTATCTTCGAAATGCTCCTTCGGCCAAGCCACACCAATGAACTCGACCACCCGGTTGGCGGCATCGTCCTCGAACCAGTCTGTATCAGTGGTGGGTATGATGCCATCACCATCGGCGGGGAAGGTCTTGTATTGGCTGGGGTCGAAACCCTCGTTTCCGCTGTGAGCATAGATAAGCCCCGGTTTGTCTAGGCTGTAGCGGCCCGTCATGCAGCCGATGGCGTAAGAGATGAGCCGTTTGATGTCTTCTTCTCGGTCGGAACGGTAGAGGGTGATTTTGTCTTCGAGAACTTCGGAAGAGAATTCTTCTTGGAGGCTGTACGCCTCAATGAGAATGCGGTTGTTCTCTGCCTCCAAATTTCTCGTAGTCTGAATTCTATCGCTACATACATTTCCCCATGTGGCACCTGTCTCCTCAATAGTCGGCATCTTTACTTCTTCCATAACCATCGGGGATTCCCTAAAGTCCAAAGACACTTCAGAAGCGTCCCAGGACAATTTTGCAATATCAACTAAACGCTTTGCGTTTTCGATCGTTATTTGTGATTCTAAAACAGGGATTCTTCCTAGGTCCCAATTAGTAAAACTCATAGAAGGATTAAGAGATACCAATAGCTCTTTACCGACGACTGAGTTTAAGACAGCTAAGATCTTTAAGGAAGCATTTCTGTTCTTGGGAAAAGTGGATCTGGAAGTGTCATCAAAAACAAAACCCCTCGGTTTAAACCTCCCGGAGAATCCATATGACCCAAGTTTGTTCCAAGTTACCCCTTCCTTAAAATAGAATCTTGTATTTTGTGGTCTCGAACGCAGTTTGCCACTTTCGTCCTTGAAAGATTTGATTCTCTCACCATCATTCTCCCAATCAACAACAACCAAATGATTACCATACCACCTAATCGTATCGCCCCCACTATTACACGGGAACCATCGATGTATGCTCCCTTTGGTTTGGTCTGTATCGTTGTAGCCGAGGCCGACACTGGAAATAGCCACTTCATGCCAAAAGCGTTGAAATGCTTCGTTGTCGCCAGTTGAAAGTCCTGCCCTTGGTTTTGCGATGCCATAGAGTGAAGTCCCAGCGCTAAAGGCTTGCAAAGATCTCTCGCTAAACCAGTACAGGACTGGCATACCTTCAACGTGGGAGAAGTGCGTTTTGAAATCTTTCACATACTCATTCTTCCTATCCAAGTAATCAAGTCTCTTCTTGTCAGAATCCCCCTTTACCAACCTAAACGACCTTGTTGTATAGTTTGATGTCGAAGTTAATCTTGCCGAAAAGGCGGCAGTCTGGACGATTTCTCCTGAAATCTCAGGAAATGCATTTGGCCCAAGGTGCAATAGACACAAGAAGTCGCGATGTCTCAGGAAGCGTTTCCGGAAGTCCGTAAAATCTGAGAGAAACATCCAATTATGCAAAGTGATCAAAGCGTAGATTCCATAAAGCTTGAGGAACAGCTCGCACCTACGAATAAAGACTGAGAAAAGGTTAGCGCGAGACACCGAGAATTCTTGCTCGCATAGCGAATTTAGCTTTGGCGGAAGGTACTTCCTGGCCAAATAGGGAGGATTTGTCATGGCGGCATCATATTTTTTAGTTAAAATGCGAGTCTGGCTAATGATTGGCGTAAGTGACCTAGCAGCAGGTTGGGCGAACATTCCGCCATGGATCAACACGTCCTGAACCCTCTCGGCAATCGCAGGCAGCTTCTCGGCCAACGCCTGCGGCACCTGGATGAGAGAACCAAAAGTCTTACCATGCTCGAACAAGTCGATTAGCTCAGCCACGTCGGTCTGGCGGATGTTACCTTTGACTGACAAGCTTTTCCGGCTGAATAACGGCGCACGTGCATCTTCCATCTCTTCAAAGAGGAATTCAGTTGGTGGGAGTTCCGTTTTAAGAATGGGTGCGTTAAGGGCCTCGGTGATTTCCCCGGCATCTAGTCCTTTACTTTCCTGGATGGCCAGGACGTGTGGCTGGGTTCGGTTCTCAAAAATCCGGCGATCATCTTCACGCGCCTTCATGATCAAGGCAAACCCCGCAAGCTGGGCGGCGCGATCGTCGATCTCCAGACCGTATAGGTTCTTTTCCAGAATCAGTCGAGGAATGTCCTTCTTCCTGTAGCCCCGCTCCTGGTAGATTGCTTTCAAAAGATCGTAGGCTTCGACGAGAATGTGGCCAGAACCGCAGGCAGGATCGAGGAGCGTCAATTCTTCAGGGCATAGACTTTCAGGTGTTATCGCCTTAATCTGCTCCTGCACTTCAGGCGTCTGCTCGGCAGGCTCGATGTAAAACTCCATCTGCTGTTTGAGCGAGGAATTAGGATAAGTCGCCATCCACCGACGCCCGAGGGTGTTCTGAACCATATACTTCACGATCCAGTTGGGTGTGAAAAGCTGCGTGGCGGCGGGGATGTCTTCGCTCTTGACTACCTTACCGATGACCTGGTCCTTCTTCTCCGAGATGTAGAACTGGTAGAGCCAACCAATGATCTCAACCTCTTGCCAGTCCTCCTCGGGGATTTCATTCACCAGTTTTCGAATTAAAGAGTCTGAGTGAAGCAGGTTCTCGGGCAAGAGCAGTTCCGTCTCATCGTCTACCCACTCGAACAGGAAGGGCATCGCCTTATGCAGAGCATTGCATTGGGCAATCAGGAGCATCCGGTAAAGCTCAGCTTCCTTCGTGCCTTCGAGCTTCAGTTCGATGACTCTTTCATGGTCCAGCTCCGGAAGATAAACATGTTCTGCATGCTCTACAATCTCTGGGGTGGTACTACCTTCCGGGTGACTCAGCACCCGGTAGCCGTGATCTAGGTAGCCGTGAATCTCCATAAATCGGATGGCCACAAGCCGGTTGAACCATGTATAGGCCGTGGCCTCCATGACCTGCTCGAAGCCCTGCCGCTTGATCCGTTCCTCAAGCCGATTTCGTTTCGTCGCTACGCCCCTAGGGAAAGCTTTACCCGCTATGATAGCTACGTCGCCTTCCTCGGTGATCGGCTCGATCTTGTCTTCCGTCAGCCCGTAATAGGCGGCTCGGTCCGTTACTGCCTTGATGAAGTCACGTCGAGCTTGGGGAGCATAGGCTTTGAGTTTATTGCGATTCATAGATATGCTTCCTGCCGGTTATCGAATCTGGATGCGTTGTCCTGAGGCAATTGCCTCTTCGAGTTTCCGCCGGAGTTCGGTCAGGAAGTTCTCAATCTCTTCCGAGGTCTCCAAATAGGTGGTGCCGGCCAGCTCTGACGTTTTGATGATACAGCGAGGTTTCACGACTGGTTCCTGAGGTTTGTCCGGGGGGTCGCCTCCATCCGACGACTTCACGGGCTGGCTAACAAATGCCTCGATCTTTGTCACAGCCGTGTCGAACGTACTGACAGCCTCATGTACCGCCTGAGTTAGGTGAGCGATGCTCTCCTTCTGCCGAGCATACTGCTGGAGCCTTTCCAAAGGCGCTAAACATGAAGTCCGAAGCCCGCTGTCTCCCTTGGCAGCCTCGACTTCCTTGTTGATCTCAGCAATATGCCCTTCAATCTTAGCAACCACCTCAGCCCGGCACTGCATGATCAACGCCGTGTTCACCTCGCTCACGGTGCGAATCAGGCCCTCGGCCTCGTGGATCATCCCGTATGGTGCCGGGGCATTCAAAATCTCATGTATTCGCCTCAGGGCTGGTACCGCTTGCTCGTTTCGCTCCAGCTCAAGACGGTTCAGCTGGAACTTCTGGTGGGCCGTGCGGAGCTTTTCCCAGGTTAGTTTTTGGTTCTCATAGAACTGCTCTAGGTTGTGGAAGTTGTCGGAAAGATCGAGCAGATCGTCCTTCCGTTGATTGAATCGTTCAATGAACTTGTAGCTCTCGTCACAGGCAAGGAGTGGCCTAATCACGCCCAGTGCCTCGGAAATTTCCTCCTTTCCGGGAAAGTCTCCGGTATCGGCAAGAGGCTTAAAGCTGTTCAAGGCAGTTTCCCAGGACCTTAGCTTCTCCTGCAAAAAGGCGCAGAGGGCGTCCTCGTTATCCGGCCCCATCCTGAAGAAGACCTCCTTGCCCAACTGGCGGGCGTTCTGGAGGGCTTTAGGATCGGAGATCTTTCGTTTGTGAATCGTGATCTTCCGCCATTTGGTAGGCGTCTTGATATTTTCGTAGATCTTGTCGAGTGGCAGTGTGTCGTTCTCCAGCTTCAGGCTGATCTCTCCCACCGCCAGAAGCCGAGCGACCATTAGTATTACCTCCATATCGGGCCAGCCATAAGGTCGAACTGCGTACCGCTTCTCGATCATGTCGTAAAGCACAATGGCATGATGCTTCAGGTCGCAAAGTTCGATATAGTTACGGGAATCTTCGATGGCCTGCGGATTACTTTCTTCCAGCTCGAGAGCGAGGGCCTGTTGAGAAACGTCGTCGCTTCGGAGGATGGCCTGGATTTCTTTAAGCGGATCTGGGTGGAGATGCTTCAGATAGCCCATCTTTGGGAAAGAATTGGTTATCAGGTATTCCAATGCCTCAGCCAGACAGGCGGCGGCAGCCGATGCCTTGATCATGAGTTGCTGTCCAGCTACAAAGTAGGACGCCTCAGTGAGCATCTCAGTCAGAAATGCGGTTAAGAGTTCACGACGCTCCCGGTTGTCTTCGGCGTTGTCGCGCAGGATACGCCTGATCGAGTCGCTCAGGCCGCTATCGCTTTTTGTCCTGAGGTATTTCTCAGTCTGGGCGTATGTGCGAAGTTCTCGCCCCAGCTTCTCGTTGTCCCGCAGGCGGATGATGATCTGCCCACCTTCGTTGGTACTGTCGAGTACGCATTTGGAATCATTAAGGAAGGAGTATTCGTCCGCCAGCGGCGAGACCACCGATACAACCAGCCCACCTTCCACCCGACCACCAACCGGGTGCATATCGCAAATCCGGTTGAAGCTGAAATCCATCTTGTTCTTTGAGTAGCGATGTTTTCTCTGTCCTTTGAGGCCATCCTCGAAGATGAGTTCGCCGAGCAGTTTCGCTTCTTCAGCGCTACTCAGATCAACCCCCTTGATCTCCCGGCTGACATCTCTCTCCTCGTTGGTGAGAAAGAAGTAGTTATCACCGCTGCGGTTGATCAAAGTTTCACCTTCCAGACGCTGGAGGCTTTCCTCAATCCGGCGACGTAAGGCAAGCCGATCGGCATCGATCTCGTCGAGGCAAAGCGTGACCAGATTGTCTACGTTACCCTTCATCTCCTCGACATACCTAATTAGGAAAAGAACTTGGAGTAGCTTGATATCGAAGGGCTCCAAGCTCGGATTGTCAGCAGCCTGCTCGATAGTCCGCTTGACCGTGGTATCGAGAAAACTCTCAATGGAAGGGTAAAACTCATAAAGTGGCACAAGCACACCAATTTCCTTTGAGGCCACGCTTTGCCCCGCTGACTGGAAGGCGTCTAGCATTGAGCGTTCGCCTTTCGCCAGGTGCAGGCCTGTGGCACCAACACGGCGCACGACCTCGAAGATTTTCTGCAACAGGCGGAACTGATACGGGGCGAAGGGATAGTTTCTGGTAAAATCATCCGCGTCAGCGTACGGCTTTAGGGTCATCCCGCAATCCCGGAAGGTTAGCTGATGACGGAGGATGTCACCCTTCTCGGCAAAAATGGTTTTCAAATCCCCGACTACAGCTTCATCTTTTTCCAACAGACGCTTTTGGATCACCTCGTCAGCGTTGGCGCTGGAAAGCGATAGGCGGGTTTGGAACCGGCCCTGAATCTTCGAAAAGTCGTTCTTAGTGGCCGTGCGGAGTTCTCCTATGACTTTAGCAATCTCCTCTTGCGACGTGACGATGACCCAGGCGCGACCTTCGCACAGGGTACCGATGTCTTCGGCGACGGTCTGGAGGTTAAGCATCAGGTGGCCGTCTGTGCCAATGAACTGGCCGACTTCGTCTACCAAAAACACAAGGCGATGATCTTGGCCTTTCTCATCAAGATACTCTTTGACCCACTTGGCAAAGTTCTCGACAGTCAATGAGAAGTTCTGCTCGGCATTGTCAATCCATTTCTCTGCGGATTCTTTGCTCTGGCCCAAGGTTTGCTCGAACGCCTCTACCACCTGATCCCGGTTGAAAGCATAGGCGTCGCGCTCCTCAACCCATTCGGTGCTAGTGATATCCCGGTACGCGTCGTGGAACTCTTCGAGCTTACCCTGCCTGTCAAGGTAGCGTTCCAAGTGGGCAATATGCGGATGGTCGCCGTCGTATCCTTGCATCTCGTTTAGGACTTTTAGGAAGACAGCGAGGATCGCTTCTCGGCCTGCTTTGCTGTCGGCTTTGCTGTCGATATTGAAAAGGATTACATCGGTTTTGGAAGCCACAGCCCGCTTGATGTCGCCGAGGAGCATGGCATCCTCAACCTTTTCTTCGAAGAACTCAACTGCCAGCTTCGTCTGGCCCTCATAGGAGTGGGGCTTATTGCCAAGTAAGTAGGAGAGCACCTTGAGGAAGTGTGACTTACCAGAGCCGAAGAATCCCGATATCCACACTCCCATCTTACCGGTAACGGCGGGATCATTTGGATTGTCAAGGACGTCCAGATACGCAGAGAGAAACTTCCGAAAATGCTTGTCGAGCTCCCTTGTGAGGACGAACTCGTCGAGCTCCTGCCAGACGGAGCGTTCGTCCAGCTGGTGTGCTTTTACCACGCCGTTGATCGGTCGGAAGATGTCTTTTTTGAACAAGTTCTGGATTAGCATATAAACCTCTTTCAAGGAACCAATTTAAAGGCTCGATAGTAATTGACGCTCTCGATCTTTCCAAAAAGCCTGAGGACCTGGCCGTCGTAACGCCCTGGATAAAACATCACCAGCGGCGTCTGCCCCATGACCGTTTGCAAATTGTTTAAAAGGTTGTGGGATCGAACCAGAGGCCAGACGCCACCGACTCCGGAAAGCAAAACCAAGTCTTGATCCTGAGGTTGGGCGGCTTCAGCAAATCTTTGTACCAGTTTCTCCGACTTCAGCGGGCCGTGGAGAGCCTTCTTTAATGCTTCGTCGCCCTTTTCCTTCTGCATCTTGAACACCCGTTCCAACAGGTTCCGCTGCTTGAGATCGTCAACCACGAGATCGAAGAGATTAATGTGCTTTACTTGGAGTCCGGGCTTGTGCTTGGGGATATGGACCAAAAGAAACTGGATGTGTTCACGGATGCGGAGCTCCTCTTCAGGCGGATAGTCGAAAATGTAAAAAGGAATCTCATTCCCGAGTCCTTTCCCACTTAGGAATTCGTTTGAGGTAATCCTCGGGAGGATTTCATTCAGCCGTTGCGTCAGTGAATCTGTCATGGCGCCACCTGTATGCAGCGAAGAACGTAATGCTCGTTGTTTTCCTCTAAGTAGCGAAGCACCTGAGAGGCAATATGAACCGTTTGGAGCTTCTTCGATCTGGTGCTATCGATGTAACCGGCCTGGGCGAGAATCTGAAAGACCGACGATCGGAGGCGCTTTCTTGTAGATTCGTTCCAAACTGGCATATCCTGGTCTCGTCCCCTGCAGTCGTCTAGGTAGTCGTCCCAATGTTTGTTCAACAATACCGTGCTGAAAACTCGGTACTGCTCTCTCACAACCAGATCTAGAAAATCACCCAGCAGCGGACTGTGCTTCACAGCGGCGGCTAGAACCGCGTGGGTAGCGACGGTACCAGTGCCGCCTCGCACAAGCCTCCAAAGGTCAGGTTTCATCAATTCCAGCCGCTTACGAATCAGCCTTCCCAGGCGAATGGTGGTGGCCGGGGATCTAGCCTGAAGGACGTTGTCCCGCAGAAGCGCTTCCTTCAAGCCCTTTTCATCGACTCCTTTCAAAAGCATCTCGGCAATGATCCTGCTCTCAGGCACTTTTAGTGATCCTGCAGTTAGGTCGGCTTTGTATCGCATTTGCGCTTGTCACAAATCCTTGGCAAACTGTTCCGATTTCTAATCGATGATTCCCCGAGATGAAAGTATCACAACCAAAACATGAAGGTCAATCTCCGAAAAGCATTGACCAGACAAGATCAACACCCAGAAACCCATCGTGATTCAGAATCCTCCCTTCATGTTTCCAAGAATTAGTCGAGGAGACCCTCAGAAATACTCCTCTCCTTGTGACTCCTGCAGTCAGCTATCAAGCAGCTCTTCTTGAGCATACGCGGCATAAAGCAGCGGCTGTGAGCCTGCGGTCGCGGAATCTCCCTTCAATGCTTGGTGCACCGCATGCGCCAAACCAACAACCCACGGTGCGCCTGGTATCGCACCTGCGATTGCACTGAACTTGCCCAGTATCATATCCAGCCAGCCGGACTCACTCATTCGAGCCCTGACTTCCTTTAGCTCCTCCGACGTTTCCTGACGAAAAATCTTCAGTCTCTGAGCACGGAGATCATCGTCATTAATGTCGGCGATCGCTATCAACTCCTTCTCGACAGCTCGCCTGAAGCGGCTCAACAGCTTGCCGTGCTTCCTCTTAAACTCCTCTATCTCTCGAGCAGTGAGGGGCCTACGCGGTGACGGCAGGAGATCCTCCAAAACATCAATGCGCAGTTTTTCCAGCCGCTCAGTCGGTTTCCCTAGCGAACTGGCATCTATGAACTCGCTCAGGTGAACCGGATTATCTGTTATCGGAATGAACCCAAGTTCAGGTTGCCGCCCCAGGACCGCAGCGAGATATCCCATGAAGTCTCTTGCCGTGTTTGCCTCGACCTGAAACCAGGGATAGTCGCGCCGTTCCGCTAAGTGGAGATCCTCCAAATGCCTCGTCAATTCAGCCATCTTCTCCACATGGATCCTGCTACCCTTTTGAGTATCTCGGAATGATTCCCTTCTCGCGTTCAGCGCCGGGCCGAGTGACTCAAGATAGCTAAGGAACGACTTCGAGAAGTCATCAACTTGCCAAATGTGAGCGCCAGGAATAACCTGTGTCACAAGGTTCGCCCGTACCAAGTCACCTGCATAAGGGCCAAGTCGCTCCGGTTCCTCGACGTAGTCGTAAGGCACGATAGCACCCACTTCATCCCAATAAAGCAGTATCCGTGTGAACCATGCCGACTTTGGCACCTGAATATACGGAAAATACAGAACTTTTTCTGCCATGACCTCACTCCAAACTGGTGTCACCTACGGCTGCGAGCTGAGCGGCGCCGTTGAGCGACTCCGAACATAAAATCGTGCCAAGGCGGCGTCCGATCCAGCGATTGATTATGCTGCAGCGGAGCGTTGCGGCTACTCCAGATATGGCTATTTCCATGCGGTTGTAACTCTAGAATCGAACCGGCCCCATTGGACAGAGCATTCAAACAAGTGCTACTAGCAGTCACCCTATCTCCCACGCAGTATTAATCAGGGCTTCTGCTCCCACACTCTTTACATATCCTCCATCGAATAGGTGCTCGGGAGGAATCATGTCATAAAACACTGAAGGGTGGTATTGGGGACCGCGTGGGTCATAGTCCCACCGGTTTGACAGCAAGTAGAGCAACTTCCGAGTGCGTGTCATCGCAACGATGAACTTCGCGATCTCGATATCGGCAAATTCACCATCGCGGTCAATACGGGGCATTACGTCATTGTTCAAACCGACAATGAATACATGGCCGGCAGAAAGTCCTTTGCATCCCTCAAAGGATGACAGCAAAACGGAAGGCTGAGTCTTGTCGAGCTCGGTCTCTTCCTCTTCTGATGGGTAAAAGTAGCTAGCCACAAGGAGTGATTGGTCGCCCAATGACTCATCCAATATCTCTTGATCAGCCTCCGTAATCTCTTGCTTTCGCAAGACCTCGAGCACCAAAGAGTGCTTCTCTACAAAAACGTCAGGAAGAAGATTCTTGAAAGAAGTGTCATCCTGAGCGGATCGGACGAGATCTCTCACTTGATCCTGGGGAAGTTCGAGGCCCGCTAATACTCTCCAGCCCAAGTTGGAATCCTCCTGCTTTTGCAGAATCTCGTATCCGTCGACAATTGAGTACGATCTGCCCGATGCTTGCGTGAATATAACATTCTCATACTCCTTAACCAGACGTTTGTTCAAGGGATTGAGATACTGACGCTGGCCGACAATCAGAACACAGGGATATCCCTTTTCATACGACTCTGAGATATCTTGAATGGGGATCTTCCTAATAGCTAAGAGGATCAGCTTTGCGAGGCAAGCGATCGTGGAAGCCGTTGCAGAAATAATCTTCGGATACGCTCGATTCTCATATTCCTTGTCTTCAAGAAAGGGAACGAACGGCCTTTCATGCCTCGATGCGAATCCTCCTTTGGCGACAACTGCCTCAATGAATGAGGCGGTTGCATCAACGACCACTCGAGGGCATCGGCTGCAAAAGGGGAGATCGAAAGTTTCATATGCTCCGGAATGAAATTTTTCCCGCAGATGTACTGGAGAGGAATTCCGGAGGCGAAATACTGCTTGGTCATCATCCCCTACGATCAAGATCGGACTGTTCTTCTCAAGTTCATCAATGAACGCAACTTCCAAAGGATTAAAGTCCTGGAACTCATCTATGACGATTTGTCTGTACTGCGGTAAAAAGCCCTCATCTTCCTGAACTACCTTGAGAACTCTGTATACCGAATCATTGAACGACACGGCCTCGTAGTAATCGCCGCGCTCAAGATAAAACCTAACCTCCTCAGACTCCTCATCAAGGGTTTGAAATGCGTCATCGAAATCAGATAGATAGAGATCGAGAAACGTCGAATCTTCCTCAATCACCTGCGTTAGGAAGGGAAAGAGTACAATGCCGCCATACTTCTCATGCAAGAGCCTCTTACAATATGCGTGGAAGGTCTTAACTTCTGCCAGCTCCCCCAGCTCGGCCTCCATATCCATCACCAGATTACGAATGAAGGTAAGCACCAGGTACTCACCTCCTCCGGAATTCCGGAAAAGCTGTCCAAACGTATAAGTCTTCCCAGTTCCTGGGCCTGCGACTATCAACCTCCTTGGGTTTGGTGAAGAAAGAATAGCATCAAGGTATCTCTTACGCAGCGCGGCTTGGTCCTGGAGTAAGTCAATTGTCAATGTCACGGTCCAAACGGGGGCAGCAGCATAACGCCCCAGATGAGCAGTGCCCTCGAACGCGTAAAACGCCGAGAAGGCCTCTGCTCCATTTGGTTGTTAGACGTTCTGGTCAATCTCTGCTTGAAGGATATCAACTGCATCATCATACACTCCACTTCTAAGCCACTCCGGTGCCCTTTCTTTAATTTGTCTCCAAATATGACAATCATCGGCTGTTCTAATACCATGACGGACATTCTCAAAAAAGTAACGTTCATAACCATTACTTTGGTTAACCCAAGCATCAGCGATTTCGCCCACGGTTGGATGATCTTGCTCAGGCCGAGTTGCGGTCGCCAGAAGCAAGTCAACATCGACTGGTCGATCATTAGCCGGCATTTTCGGCCAAGGAATGTGTATAATTCCTTCCTCGTCGACGGGGGATATAGGTGAAGAGATCTTGGAGCGAAAGTACTTATGCCATTCTGCCTGCAAGGCCGTTGATTGGTTATCAGGATGAAACAATACGCCAACGCAGCCCCAAGACGCCCCGATACTATTATCCGCGGAGGATTTCTCGGCTTTCCAAAGGGCAAGAGCTTCACGAACAAGATCCGATTCGTCTTTGATCTGTCTTCGAAACGGAACAACGACAGCTTGCCCAAGGATACAATCGTTTCTGAATGTCATCGTAAACGTATTGCCTCGGGACGTAGAGCGGCGTCCGTACCAGATTGGTGTCTTCACGTAGAACTTGCTTTCAATACATAAACGCAAACTCCGCCATGAGCACCGGTTTTCATTATCCCACAGCAAGGATCCGATTATCAGAATGCCAGCTCGCATGGTCTCAACTTTTATATTTTCTTATTACGTCTAACGCTAAGCTCCCCGGCGGCAATGGAGCGCAGCGGAACTGCCGTCCGAGTGCAGCGCCTTGTTATACAATTCATGCTCAGGTAGACTATCTTAGTTCATCTCGATAATTTCACAATCATCAAACCATTTAAAATTATGCAAATGGCCGATAATTTTATCCCTCTCTCTTGTGTACACCACAACAGCCAAACTATTTTGAGCCCTACTGCATGTTACATAAAATAATCGACGGGTTCTATCGATAGATGTCTCTTTTCCTTCTTCCTCATTCTTTATGTCAGTTGATGTAGGGGCTTTAGCTCCGAATAGTTTGTCATAGCTAAACATGAATCCACGGGCTTCGTTATCATCCAAGACCACCATTACACGAGGGAACTGTAATCCCTTTATTCCTTGATGGGTGCCGAATGGGGATTTGTCAGAAATATACTGCACATAGGATTCCAGTTGGCTAAATGAAACAGAAAGAGCATTGTCCCAAGCATCAATGTTTGGATTGCTGTCAGTTGTTTCAGCAGAATCGTCAGACTCGCTCTCGTCTTCTGCTAAATTCGCACGTGACACGATCGGTGCAAATACATCAGGCACGGCAAATAAACCACTGGCCGCAACTGCTTTTAGGGAATCAATCAACGAGGGATCGGAGTCGCCGTCCCATAAGGAAAACAGCGATTTCACAGCATCATCTGCTTTGCATATTTCCTCCAATGAAGATTCGCTGGTTTTCAGTGTGTCAGCGGATACAAGCGGGGAGTACTTCTTAACTATTCGTGCCACCGCAAACCAATTTTCAGCTTGCAGCGATTTCACCAAGGGAAGAATCTGCTGTGAAAAAAACGGAATGCCGCTTAGAGTTCCGTCAAGCAATCCTGTTTTAAATTTGAATATTTGATAGAGCGGCTCGAAAAAATCATTAAACCCTCCTCGTCTTGCAGCCATGTGATGCTCAAGCGTAAGCGTTTTTATTTCTTGATTATCTCCCGACCACTGATTGTCAGATGTGATTTCAGCCATCTTTTTGGCAATTTCCGCTTCGACAATTGTCTTGCTGATGCCATCATCGTCTTGAACAAGAAAAAGTCGCACAAATCCCTCTGGCGCATCATCTGCTGGTTCTTGGATGTGGTCATCTGCGCCCGACCTAATCTGGTTAATGAGCTTGATGATACGCTTGGGGCATCTATAATTTATTGTTATCGTGGGCTTCTCCCACTCGCTTGGGACAGCTTCGCCCAAACCGATCTTCCCATCTGAATAAATTCGCTGCATGGTATCCCCGAAGAGTGCCAGGCAGAATTCTCCTGAATACGCACTCTGAACCGCAAAGAAGGCATTAACTAAATCTTTCTGTGTGTCCTGGCTTTCATCTATAAGCAAGACTGGAAACCTGCGAATCAGAATTCTCTGCATGAGCGGTCTGTCCATCAGGAAATCAGATGCAATACCTATGACTTCAGCATGGTTTAATGAGTTCTTGCCGATGTTTTCGCCATTCGGATTGTAAATGAAATGTCTGATTGTATTGAGGCGAGATAGCCTTTTTTGTTTCGATTCGATTTGCACGGCGCGGTCATCAAAGGCCTTGCCAGCCCTGCCTTTTTGCTGTTTTTCTTGGAGAGCGTTAATCTCCATTCCCAAACTATGGCTAAGCCACTCACGGATATCGTTGTGATACGATCGGATTAATTCCCACGCGAAGCTATGGATGGTGGATACGGCAAAAATGGAATCATAATCAATTCGATGTTTAATCTCGTCACATGCGGCATTGGTGTATGTAATGACGGCAACCTTGCGAGCGGAGAGGCGGAATTCTTGCCCATATTTCAGGCGAAACATCTCCATTGCTTCAACAAGAGCGCGTGTCTTTCCAGAACCAGCACCGGCAAAAAGGAAAAAACTTTTAGGGTCTTCCAGATTGAGGCAAGTATCCATGACATCGCTAAGTTCGCTTGTTTGAGCAGTAGAATCAGTCATTCTTCGCCTCCATCGGTGCAGTCGCCAAGAAATCTTGTTTCTTCTCAGCAAGTTTGTCTTCAAGCCATTTAAGACCGTCTGAAATGTAGGCCGGTGGTACAAGATCGCTTGGTTCGGTCAGATAGAATAATTCTAAAGCCATTTCGGCCTTGCTTCCTGTCCCTAAGCACTTGAACATCTCTTTGCTGGCTTCATTTAGAGTATCTTTACCAAGAGCGTTTGTGAGTTTTTTCAGTAAGCCCTTTGGGTCTTGATAATCTCGGAACAACTTTAGATTGGTCAAAGCTAAAGAATCCTCGAATGTATATGGGATGGCTTCCTCTTCATCTGAGTCATCTTTGTATGTGAGTTGTATTGGGCATTGGTAGGCTATCCTAATTTGCTTGTTTCCGGTTTGCTTGTCATCGTCAGTGCAATCCAGAATCTCATCCAACGCTTCCTTCTTGGGAATCCATTCTTTGAGTGTCGTGTTGCCGGTACGATACTTCTTGTCACGTTCAGGAAAGACCTTTGCGGTACCGGTCTCGCCAATCGAATCCAAATCCGTGATTACAAGTGAAAGAAGTCTCAAAGTTTCAAGCAGAGGTTTCAGGCGGTGTGCGTGGCTGCCGCCGATTTCCAGTAAGGCAATATAGCTTTGATCCAATTTCTGGAATTTGTGCCGTATGAAATGAGGAACCAGCATTCGTTCAGCTGAACCTTCAACTAGAATGGCCGCATCGGCAAAAAACAGATCGCAATGAGTTGATTTGACGTATCGTGTGGCGAACTTGGAAGTTTCTGTACCATCGCCAAATGTTTTCGATAGGTTCACAACCGTAGCAAATGGTATTTCTCCTATTTGACTAGCAGGTTCACGTCGAAAGTATCGCAAACAAGTGAAATCTAACTCATGAGCAATATGCGATGAATGGGTACTGACGATCATCTGTGTATTAAGTTGGTTGCCCTCCAGATTTTCATGACGGCGTAGCACCTGATAGGCTTTCTTAATGAACACCTGCTGAACCTGAGCGTGCAGGTGAGCTTCCGGCTCTTCGATGAGTACAATATGAAGCGGCTCGATGATGGTGTCGTCGCCGATTTGTCTTTTTGCCGCTTTACCAACGCGCATCCATTCGTCTCTGAATCGAATCAGGCTGAATACCATGGAAATGAGGTTTTGATACCCCAAGCCGTTATACTGCTCTGGAAGCGACAAAGCAGGGCTGTCGTCGTGTTCCGGCGATACATTAAACTGAACAGCGGTTTTGTGGTCTAAGCTGTCAACGGCGCTAATCTTGCTCGTCAGAGAGAGTTGCGGGTCACTGAACCCCGGATAATTTAGTCCTTCCAGTTCACCTATAGCTGGATCGAAACTTGTTTTCAACTTCTCGTCAAATATCGCTTTTGCTTCTTCAATCGCCTGCAAGGCATCAATATCGCTGGCATCTGGAGAATCCGACGGGTTTAAATGCTTGGTGAAGTATTGCCGTAACTGAGTAGATAAACTCGCAAAGCCGCTGTGCGAATCATGTTCGGTTTTTGGATCAGAGAAACCCCTCTGGGCACTGATAACGTCAATCTTGAAAAGGCCATCAAATGGCTCTCTGTCCATCGGCTCACTGTCGGCAGGAAGCAGCTGTGGTTTTGCTTTGCCATTGGTTGGTTCCTTGCATTGTGCGGGGTCTAAGATGTAGGCCTTAACTTTAAAATGTCGATGAAGCTCTCTGTCCAGAAAATCCTGCATCGATTCCGGCCATAGGGATAAATTGCGTTTATTTTTTGATGAGGCAGTTGGTTCGGTATCGCGAGCAGATCGATAGGCATCGCGAAATTCTTTGTACAGCTTTTCAATATCCTTTGGAGCAAATACAAGCCGCACACCGAGCTTCTGATCCAGTTTCCAGTCAAGCGTTGGAAGCAGGTGGATAACATGATGGATATCCGCATCATTGATATCAAGCCAGATGTCAATAGTCGGTAAATACAACAGCCATTGTTCGAGCGTGAGGTCGGGCATATTGTCATCATCAGCATGCATCCATTGGATGCCGATTTGGTTGATATATGACCAGTTCGACAATGTGAAATCCGTCGTTGCGATATCTATACGGCGGCTATTTTTGAGAAACAGAATCATCGCATCCATAGCGGATGTCTTGCCGCTATTGTTCGCCCCGACAAAAACCGTTTCCTGTGAAGCGATTTCAACCCGGCAGGATTTAAGCTTGCGGAAATTCTGGATTTCAACAGAAACGATATTCATGCGGTTACCTCAGCTTCAGTAGGTCACAGTGTGATCCGGACCTAATTGTATAACGATCAGCATAACCGGCTGGGAAAAGCTGCATAGCGAAGCGACGCAGCTTTTCCCAGTCCGAGTTCATGCTGTTGTTCGCCCATTTCATTTTCAATTTTTGAAACAGTTGTCATGCTACAAGTCTAAAAGGCTCATATCGAGATATTTACCACCTTATGCTTTACTCAAGTCAGCTATATACGGTTGTAATACAGGATGGCCATCTCAACAGGACCTTTATACATTTTTCGGTTGCTCAATACGCCGTTCATCATATCCATATTTATTGATGCGGTCATTTGCGAACGTCGGTTAAAGACATCCAAGCAGGTGTTGAGTATTCGCCAGACATAACGAAGCGCAAATTTCTCAATATCCCAGACATTTTTGGCTACTTTCAAGAGATCTGATTCATTAATATTGCTCATCCCACCATGTGCAATTAGATGCCTGATATCGTATAGAGCAGGAGTTTCTGATTCTCGATTGCCGGAGAAAAACAGTTTAAAGCCCTCATCAGCATCGCCCATGACACGTGTTAGATGATCCCTGAGCATTCTTTTTATCGGAATGACCCACGTGAAATAAGCCTCTTGAATCGCTTTTGTTGGATTATGTTCCAACAATTCAGCAATAGTTTTCTTGATTCCTATTTCTCGCTCCTCTCTTCTCTCTGATTTTGTCTTTGCAGGACCTGCAAACTTTTTAAGGGGGGAGTTTTCTCCAGCATCTTGCTCGATGTAGTTACATAAACATTCTATTGCCAAGACCGAAAACAGAAATTTTGAGCAATCATCCTGTGTAACTTGTGCTCTTGATATCCAGGAAACACTTCGCAGAATGGCATGCTTGTCTGTAATAGGAATTTCAGCCAGTTTCTGGGCTATAGCTTCAAGCGTCCCCAAATCATCATCTTCGAGAAAATAGCTCGATGTTTTGCTACGTGTAAAATAGTATTTGGGCTCCCAGCTAAATGAACCACCTGATATCAAAGTGAAAGAAGCAAGAGACTCACGGAGATCTTCAAAACGCTTGTCAATTTCAGCTTTATCAGTTGACTCTATTGGAAGCCAGCCGTCGTAGATATAGGTTCCAGACCTTTCCATGTGCATGGATGCTTGAACCATAGATTCCCTCACATCTTTCCCTATGGTTTCTGTGAAACATGGAAACAGGATGACATCGTTGGGAAGCTGAACTGGTCTGGATAGTTTGGATTTTGAAAAAGCTACGAACTCTAACCCTTTTGCGCTTGTAATTGAGTTGGCATACAGGTAAGATTTGGCATATTCTGATAGATTCTTACCCATAGCACTCTGAACAGCCTTCATATGTGTCTGGTGATTACCAATGAGCGGTTCACGCATACCCCATTTGTTGTAACGTTCTTTGAGACCTTGTTCTATATAGTTAATTGTCATTGTTATTGTACTTCTTTTTCATCCGCGTCCATTTGGCTGGCTGGGTTGTTGCCTCATATGATGGCGAACATATACTATACAGCCGTTTTACCAGTGCAAATACAGTATTAATCGCTTCATATTGCGTTATATTGATTGAGCAAAGCAGGGGATAACGTATTGAATATTAACAGTTCTTTTCCTCACCATCGTCTTTTTGCCGCCGTTATTCTGCAGCAAATATTGCCCTCTAAACTAATACTATCAAAACTAGTTTCAATAATTCAAGAAAATTGACATCAAATAAGGCATATGATAGAGCAGAAACATGTCAACGCACGATAGGATGAAAGACAGCGAGGGCCTCTACCAGGATTGCTATCCGGGAATTTACCCAAAAGAGAGGCTGCCGGAAGATGCCCCGGAATCCGAGGTCAAGGTCTGGGCAAAGCTGGCAGAAGCCCTCCCGCCCAACTGGTATGCCTGGCACTCCGTTAAGATGCGCACCGACCAGGGATTGGTCGAAGGGGATTTTCTGATCGCTGATCCCAGCGGCGGTGTATTGATCCTCGAGGTCAAAGGCGGTGTCGTAAGCAAACAGGACGGCAAGTGGATACAGAACGGGAAGCCCATGAAGCATGATCCCATGAAACAGGCGGTCTGGTGCCGGGCCTCGCTTGTGAACATATTCAAGAGCCGCAGGATGTGGTCACCGGCCATCGGAGAGGCGGTCTGTTTCCCGGACACCGAATATGAGGTGCCTCCCACCCAGGGTGACCTGCTGGGCCGTGTTATCGGGGCCAGGGAACTCCCCTATCTGGAGGAAGTGCTTCCCAAGCTTATGGAGAGAGCCACTGAGCGGTTCAGGGGGAAGAAGCCGGATAAGGGCTGGGTGAAGCTGATACACGACCTGTGGTGCGAGAACTGGCCCAAGGCAATGGACCTTTCGATGCGGACCAGGGAGGAGATAGAAAAGCGGGTCAAGCTGGATGAGAGTCAGGTCGAGGCACTCTGGGGGATCCGGGAGAACAATGTGGTCCTGGTCTCGGGTGGGGCCGGGACCGGGAAGACTCTTCTGGCCAGGGAGCTGGCCAGAAAGGAGGCGGATGAAGGCCGCAAGGTGCTGCTTCTGACATTCACGGATGCGCTGGGGAAAGAGCTGGCAGAGGACTTGAAGGGCACAGACGTTGTGGTGTCCCCCATCGGAAGATTTGCGTTGGAGAGGTTGCGGCAGTTCGGGTTTGAGGATGAGGAAGTCTATGAGCCGGATTTCTGGGAGAAGGTCACCAGAAAGGCGGCCAGGTCTAAAAACATCTGGAAGCGCTGTCAGTGGGACACGGTGATAGTAGATGAGGGGCAGGATTTCGGGAAGCACGAGTGGAGGATCGTTTCGAGATGTGCCAGAAAGAACACGCGTATGTGGGTGCTGCAAGACCCGGCACAGGCATTCTGGGAGGATAGGGAGATCCCGGAGTATGTGGAAAAGCGATGCGTCCGATACAGCTTGGGGAAGGCTTACCGGTGTCCGCCGGGAGTGCAGGCGCTGGCGGATGCGTATGCTGGGATGGGTGAGGGTGAGGATGTGAGTGAGGGTGTGAGTGATGGTATGAGTGATGCAACTGCGCAGGAGGCAGCCCGCCAAGCGGTCGAGGCGGGGACGCTCAAGGTGATCGGAGCAGAGGCGGGCGATGTACACGCGGAGGTGGGAAAAGAGATCGATGCGCTCCTGGAGGAGGGATTTAAGCCCGGGGAGATAGCAGTGCTTTCACTGCGGGGTCTCATGCTGGAGGAGAACATCGTGCACCTGGGGGAGATCGGCGGGCATAAGATGGTCAAGGCCACGCATGGGGAGGCCGCCGACAACATCGTGTGCGACACCTTTCTGCGGTTCAAGGGGCTGGAGCGGCCGGCTGTGATCGTTACCGATCTGAGGTATGTGGATGATAATTATGCGACACGGATGAGCATCGCCGTGAGCCGGGCCATGGGTGTACTGCGGATTGTGGGGGCTAAGGAAGAGATTGGGAAGGATGGTATTCTGGCAGGATTGAGATCGGGCTGATCCCTGCCGTAGAAATACTAAGTTTGTGTGAGGGAATCATTACTAGTAATAGATGGATGGCCGGTCGATCCCATATTTTACTTTATTTACAAAGCAGTGCTTACATTCATTGGTGCATCCTTTTAAAATAATCGTTTTTGTCCGTATTTCATGATCTGAATTCTTTTAAATATCTTTGCTGCTTTTTGAGTTTTACTGCATTTTATATACGTTATCCTAAGATGTATATATACATCATAGGATTGCGTAAGAATTACTTTCTATTATGGAACTCGTATACAAGCATTAGAATTTGTCCCGGGTACTCAGTCTATTTGACATATTCGCTCGTGTGTAGTATATATACTACACACGAGTACTTATCTCATATTTATACTTAGCACCTTCTTGACAAAGGTGAATAGTCATGCTATCTTGTATATATACAAGATAGCACTGATAAAGTTTTAAAATGAAAACATCAAGACTGAAAATTGCTAAAAGTGATATCCAAAAGTATTTTGAGAATCTACCAAATACAGTGCTTACACGTGCGCAAATTGACAAAATCTTATTGGAGAATAGAGATTATTGGAGAGCGAGTGCTTCAACAACGGTTCAATTTTTTATTGATTTTTTATTAAAAGAAACAAAAATAAAGAAAATACAATTCAAATTCCCCTCTCGAACAATGGACAGATATATTTGGGGAGATGCTTCCATATATGAGATAGTTTTATCCCTTAAACCCGACACCTATTTCACCCACTATACAGCCATGTATTTACATGAGCTCACCGAGCAAATTCCAAAAAAAATATACGTTAATTTTGAGCAAACCGCGAAAATAAGGGTTGATAAAGGCATTTCTCAGCAAAGAATCAAATCGGCTTTTATGCGTCCGTGGAGAACCTCGCAAAACATTGCCTCTTATAATAATTATAAAATTTGTCTTTTGAATGGGATGTACACCGGGAAACTTGGCGTCACAGAAACTGTTGGTTCGGACGGAAGCAAGATATACGTAACAAATGTGGAGAGGACTCTAATCGATATTGCAGTAAGACCCGTTTATTCTGGAGGAATTTTTGAGGTTCTCAAGGCCTACAGATTGGCACAAGGGAAAGTTTCCATAAACAAGCTATCAGCAATGTTAGAGAGGCTAGATTACATATATCCTTATTACCAGGTTATTGGATTTTACTTAGAGAAAGCTCGGGTATATAAGGAGTCTCAAATTAATCTAATGCAAAAATTTGACATGAGCTATGACTTCTATTTAACTCATCAGATGAAAAACATGAATTATTCAAAGAAATGGCGCCTATACTTCCCAGAGGGGCTTTAAAGTTCCACAAATACGCACTAAATAATCAAAGTAATAATCAAAATCTTTTAATTTTATTCCTGTTTTCACTGTATCTATAACGGCATCAAAATCCTGCCGGTGGAATTCTCTATAATCGTCAATCTTTCCCATAAGTTCAAGCGGAACTCTTTTGGCATCAAATATGGACCTCAATAATTTAGTATTTTCCTCTGAATCTAGCTTCATTTTATATTTTCTTAAAATGAAATAAATATCAACAAAGTCCCTAGCCCTTGCTGTTCGATGACTGCTCTTTACCAGTTTCCTGTATTCTGGCATTTGTTGACATATAGCTCTAATTTTTTCAAATACAATCATTTCAGGTGAATATATATATATCCGATAGCCTTCTATATCATGCTCTTGCTTTTGTTCACAAAACTCAAATTTACTTATTTGAATAGAAAATTTTCTTCTGTTTTTCGGACCAACAACTAGTGAATTACGTCTTAATGAATCTATATCGTCATGTAAGTCTGAGTACTTGGTTTTCTCAATAACTTTAAACTCGATTTCGTAACCGCCCCAAAAATCCTTTAGGTCAGGAGTGATAATTTGCGGCGTCACCATGAATTTAATATCGAAGACAGAATATCCAATATCTTGAAACGTATCCACCAAAGTTTTTTCGATTTTTTCTTTAATGATATCAAGTTTATTTTCTTCGAATTCGGAAGCCATCGACAAATCAATATCGATTGAAGAACGTGCGGAAACTTCATAAATTAAATCCAAAACATTACCACCTTTTAAAACCAGCATATCCATTAAATCATCATCTGAAAACATTGCTATAATCGCATATCTCTTTATCTTATCGAGGTAATCTAGGTCCATAAGATACTTTCCTTCTGTAGGATTATTCTTCTCTTTTTATAATAATACTTTATACTCCAACTGAACCATACAAATTAGGTTTTACGTGTTCCTCTACAGCCAGGAAATTTGGTACAGGACCAAAACTCTCCGTATTTCCCTTTTCTGAGCCGCATGGGGCCATCACAATCCGGGCAGGCTGGGGATGTGGGGTTTTGAGCCTCTTCGCTAAACACCTGCCCAGTCAGTTTCCTGTACCTGCACCAACCACAGTTATCTGGATCGGGGGGAGGGCCTTCGCCGTCAAGAAGAAGCATGACGTCCTTTATGAATAATAAAAAGTTCTCATCGTTCTTCCCTACCTCTGTCCAAGTCAGATCTCCTGACAGGATCTGCTTCGTAACGTCTGTTTGATCATATCTGTCGGGTGTGAAATACAGGAGGCCCAATTTTGTGATGGGTCCCAGGGACAAGGAGCCTTCTTCCGGATGCTCAAGGGAATATGAGTAGGCATGTAACTGCCTTCCGTACATTTCCGATTTTGCTGCGCTGGGTTTACCGGTCTTAAAATCGCCGACCAAATAGGTGCCATCGTCCAGGGCCATGACGACGTCGAATCGGCCCTTAATATAGCAGGTGCTTTCGATCCCTTCGAATGAGATGGGCTTTGATTTAATCCACTTTTCACCCAACACAACCTTTCCTGGGGGTAAATCAGGGCAGAAGTCTTCGGTCCTTTTATCGGAGAAGTGGTCTTTTTGGAGGGCAGCTATGGTAGTGAAGATTCCCGGGATAGGAATGGATGGCCGGTCGATCCCTAATTTTATTTTGTTTACGAAGCAGTGTTTGCATTCTTGGTATAAGAATGTCATTTCGGAGGGAGTGATTTTGTAGTGGTTTGGCATGGTTGGTCCTTATGAATTGAATTGTTTTTGCACGTTGTTAAAAATCAAAGATTGCTACCTTTTGCTGTTGAAATCGAGACAACCTTTACATCCTCCGGAGCGACCTTGTAGCTTTCATGATAATCAGAGCCTCCGCAGAGCACTTTGAAAAGAGTTTCCGGATTAAGATCGATTTCGTCGGCCCTTGAGGCAGTTGATGATCCAATTATACGGTCGGCGAAAAGAGTTCCACGGGTAAGCTCTCCCACCGGTGTTGCGATGGTTTTGGTGAAGGAGGATGGGGCTGCCTCAGAGGCGGTCAGGGGTGTGGCACACTCGCCACAGAACTTCTGTGTATCAGGATTGTCGGTTTGACACTTCGGGCATTTCATGTCCCGGGTTCCCTTATCTGAGTAGAAGAATATATATTCAGGCGCGCTTAGTCAACGAGGTCGGGTAACACTCTTCAAGTCGTAAGTCTGGGCGATTGCTGAGCATAGGGTGCCTTGCCCCGGGTCGTGCAAGAATTACTGCCGTGCTGCCTTCCTGCGTGCGGCCTTGGACGCCGCGAACGCGCCTGCCAATGTCCCCCCGCAGCAAAAGAACAAAATTCCGAGGCCCTGGGCCAAGACAACTTCTAGCCTTTCAAGAAGAACCATAGGGATAAGAACCACGAGAAGTAGGGCATCCAGTGCCAACATGATGGGCCAGTCCTTGAGAAAAGCATCAGGATGGCCACGCGACAGGAAGAACTGGCAGATAAAGAAGTACGCTGCCATTATAATAAATGCAGCGACCAAGCCCACATTACCGTAATAGGACGATAATGGCTCTCCGATTAACATATATAAGGGTAAGGAAAACAACCCCAGGAAAAATGCAATCAACGCTTTTGGCATGACAGTCCAGACTATCTTCAAGATTGGCAAGAAATTATTCTAGCCCAACTTTCTCCAGCAGTGCTTTAAACCTAGAATCAGTGCGAATGCTGTCAAGACGGGGGTCTATTTTGAGAAATTCCATCCAAGCATCACGTTCCACATAGGCTTTGTCTAGATATCCGAAGCCTTGATCAATCTCCCCAAGAGTAAAATAACACAACGCAAAAAGGTATGGCGACATAAACTCTTGCTTTGATCGTTGTGTCAATTCATCGAGTATTTTCTGTGCCTCAGCTCTTTTACCCATCTGTCCATAGGTCAAACAAATATAGAATTGGTTATTCATTATCTCAAACTCTGCTAGAGCCTCTACATAGTCAGATTTTTCCAAATATGCCAATCCTAAATAATTCCGGCCTGCCATATTGTCTGGGTCCATCTCGATAGTCTTTTTCAGAGTTTTTATGGCTTCATCATATCGGCGGGCTAAATAAAGCATCATTCCTACATTCCTGTTAATCCTCAAAGAAGAAGGATCAAGTTCCTGGGCGATTTTGATCTCTGAGATGGATCTTTCAAATAAACCCCGTATCAGCAAATTCAGTGCATACCAGTGGTGTGTCGTTGCATAGTTGGGATTTAGCTCAATCGCTCTTCTGTAGTCTGTCTCTGCTCCCTTCCAGTCCCATTCAAAATTTTCCTTCACAAGGGCTATCGATGTGTGGGCTTCAGCAAGAGTTTCATCTAAATCTAACGCTTTTAACGCCGCTTCCTTTGCCTTAGGATATCCCTCTTTTGATGGCATATACACGTTAGAAACAAGGATTGAATAAGTATCGGCAATCCCAGTATATGCCAACGCATAATTTGGATCTTCTTTAATTGCCAGCCTGTAGTACTCTATAGACTTTTCCAAACTTTCCTTGTCTCTTTTTCCCCATAGCAAACGGCCTTTCAAGTACCAAGTATATGCCTCTAGATTTTGTGTTGGGTTCTTTAGAAGCCGTTCTTTCTGTCCGGGCGTAAGTTTTTTCTGAAGAGCTGTGGCAATCTTCTCTGCAATGTCATTCTGAATAATAAAAATCTTATCAAGCTGTTGGCCATAGGTATCCGACCAAAGAAAAAAGCCGTCTGCAACATTGATCAACTGAACGTTAACCCGAATATCATCCCCTTCCTTGTTTATGCTTCCTTCGAGAATGGTTGCCACACTTAGCTCTTGTCCTATCTCTTTTGGATCTTTTTCCGTATTCTTATATCGCATCACCGATGTCCTGTTCATCACTTTCCATCCTTGAAGTCGAGAAAGTTTAGCAATAATCTCATCGGTCATCCCATCACAAAAGTACTCTTGATCTTTTTGAGGACTTAGATCCACAAAAGGAAGTACTGCAATGGAGGGTTTGCTTGGTGGAACAGAAACTGTTTCCTTTTTGAGAAGCAATTGCCAGACTAGCACAGCTACTATTACAAGGGCTGCAAAAACTGATGCAGGAGTTAATAGCTTCTTTAAACCAAAAGTTACTGTTATCTCTTTCGATGTGATAGGCTTTCGCTTAGGAGCCACCCTCTCTGCAGTTGGAATCCTATTTTCTATATTTTCCAGTTCGGAATACACATCTCCTGCAGCCTGAAATCGGTGCTCCCTATCCTTTTCCAAGCAAGTCAGTATCACCCGACAAAAGTCCTCAGGAATCTGAGCATTAAGCTCCCTGGGATCCTTTGGTTTCTCGCTCTTGTGTTTTACTCCAATTGTAAAGGGGGTGTCTCCGGTAAAGGGCACCTGTCCTGTCACCATTTCGTAAAGAATAACTCCCAACGAATAGATGTCAGAACGCCGGTCGACTTCCTTCGCTTCCACTTGCTCGGGTGACATATATTCAGGAGTGCCGATCACCACCCCGGCCCCCGTAATCCCCTTGGTCTGGAGCGATCGAGCGATGCCGAAGTCCATGATCCGGGCGTTCCCCTCTTTGTCGATCATGATGTTAGAGGGCTTCAGATCGCGATGTATGACACCCATGTCATGGGCCTCGGCCAAACCTGCACAAATTTGTTTTGCAATCGAAATCGCCCTTGCGGTGCTTATAGGAGCTGATTGCTTGATGAGTCCTTTCAAATCTTGGCCGGGCACATACTCCATCGCTATGAAGTGAGCTCCCTTATCCTCCATGAGCTCAAACATGCGGACCACGTTCTTGTGGATGATCTTTCGGGCTAACTTCAGTTCGTTGCTGAATCGTTCAATGGTTTTCTTATCGTATGATATCTCGGGCCTGATGAGCTTTAGCGCCACCTCCTCGCCTATCTTCGTGTCCTCGACACGATAGACGTTTCCCATCCCCCCCCGACCGAGCTCTTCGATGATCTCGTAACGGTCGGCGAAAAGAGTTCCGCGGGTAAGCTCTCCCACCGGTGTTGCGAGGGTCTTGGTGAAGGAGGATGGGGCTGCCTCAGAGGCGGTCAGGGGTGTGGCACACTCGCCACAGAACTTCTGTGTATCAGGATTGTCTGAATGACACTTTGGGCATTTCATGTCCCGGATTCCCTTATCTGAGTAGAAGGATATCTATTCAGGCGCGCTTAGTCAACGAGCTGGAAGCGGGTCATGGCGATCTCACACAGGGCACGGAAAAGGGCCAGCTTGTAGGTGGCCACTTTTCTGTCACGGTTGAGGACGCTTTCGATCTGGTCGATGGGACGTGTCTGGCTCATGTCTTCCAGCTGGAAGAGAAGCGTTGTCCAGGTGACGCCCTGTCGCCCCAGGTCAACTCCGGCGGCTTGTTATCCTGTGTATCCGGGCTTATGCAGCTTCTATGCGTTTTAAGTCTTCAATATTGACAGATTGTCTAGTTTTCCACAAATCGTATTGGATCTGAAGTCGAAGCCATCCTTCAGGCGAACGACCAAATACTTTTGACAAGCGCAATGCCATTTCAGGGCTAATACCTGAGCGCCCATTTAAAAGTGCTGAAAAAGTCTTCCTACTAATACCAAGAGTCTTGGATAACTCAGTTATGCTACGATTGAGTGGCTCAACACAAAACTCTCTTATAATTTCCCCAGGGTGAGGTGGATTGAACATACCCATTTTTCATACCTCCCTAATGATAATCTTCATAATTTATATCAAAGGCATCACCATTTTGAATCTTGAATGTCATGCGCCAGTTCCCACTAATTTTAACCGCCCAAATTCCTTTGCACTTGCCTTTAAGTTGATGCAATCCAAGGCCTGGCAAATCCATATCTTCAGGAGTTTCAGCCGTTTCGAGAAGAGCCAGGATATTCCTGAGTCGTGTTACATGCTTGGGATTGACACCCTTTTGAACACCAGATTCAAACAATTGCTTAAGCCCTTTATGTTTAAATTTTTGAATCATATGCAGATATTGTAACCAGATACGTAACGGGTGTCAATAGGAAATGGGATTAAGATGCTAAAAGGGACTTGAGCTTCCGGTAGACATCCCTCCGGTGGCCTACAGTAATGACGATAATGATCAGTTCAAGGTCTCTGATCCTGTAAATAATTCTATAGTCCGAGGTGCGCAGGGACCGGAGCCCGGCCAGCTGATGCGAGAGTGGCTTACCTCGCAGGGGGTTGGTTTTGAGCGATTCGATGACTTTTTGCACGACCGGCTTCAGGGACGGATCAAGGTCTTGTATGCGGTCTTTAGCCTCTTTGGTGTATTTGATGGTGTAGGTCTTCAATGGCGCCGCGGCTACCTTTCCGGAAAAACATCATCATGAGAGAAGAGCCGAACTTCTTTTTCATCCCTAAGCCCCGTCTCAAGGCTCTTCATGAATTCCCGGTCACTCAGAATCTCCAGGGTCTCTATGAGGCTTTCATATTCGGAAATGCTTAGTAAAACACCCTCCACCTTCCCCCTCTGTGAGATGGGAAAAGCCTCGTGCCGCTCCTTTATTCTCTTCAAGAGTTCGGAAAAATGGGCCTTGGCCTTGCTGGCGGGAATCGTCTCGGACAAATCGATCACCATCTTTCTCCTGTTGTTCCTCTAATTGACCAATTTAGTGACCAATAAATTGACCAACTATAATATAAGCATGAGAAAGATCCTTGTCAAGATTAATCCTGCATGTCCCTGCTGGAACTTTCGGACTCTAGACAAGACGATGGATGATTTGAGTTTGGGGACCACCTCGGGTACCTTCCTCCATCGAATGTCAATTGTTTTGCTTCTCCCCAATCAGTGTCTTCTTCTTTTGAGTTGTTTCCCATCCCCCCCGACCGAGCTCTTCGATGATCTCGTAGCGGTCAGCGGAAAGAGTTCCGCGGGTAAGCTCTCCGAACTGATTTTCTTGTAAATAGGGGGATAAACTAATCATTATTCATAAAAATTACAAAATATAACTAAAACTCATAGACAATAATCATTTTTCATGAAATGATGGCAATGTATACGAAATAATCAATATTCACGAACATGACAGAATATAACCAAAATTCACGACCTGTAACTGTTTTTCATGCCTTTCCAGAGCTGGAAGACGGATCAACGCTTGCAGGATATGCGGCACTCATCACAGGACATGGTCTGTCTGTACCTCCTCCTGATTACCTATCTGCCATTGGAACCAAGCATAAGAGGTACGAAAAGGGGCGATGGCGTATTTTTACGCCGAGGCATAAGCCTGAAGATAGTCTACATGGACACCTGACATTTGCACTCAAGCATGAGGGTATTGATCTTGCCGTACTCAAAGCCTTGTTTGATGCAATTGAGCCGGAAGCTGTTGCAGATATTGTTCGCTCGGAACCAACAGGTGCTTATAGCCGGAGAATCTGGTTTTTGTACGAGTGGCTGTGTGAGAAAAAGCTGGATATTGAAGATGCAAAGCAGGGAAACTTTGCTGCGCTTATCAACGATGCTCTTCAATATCCGGGGCTGTCCCGTGATTCAAAACGTCACCGCATCCGCAATAACTTGCCGGGAATCCGTAAATTTTGTCCTTTGATAAGGCGAACAGAAAAGCTGGATCGCTTTATTGCTATGAATTTGTCTCAGGCAGCCATTGACCACATCGGAAAAACGCATGCAGACCTATTAAGCAGGGCTGCAGCCTTTCTTTTATTGAAAGACTCGAAAGCGTCTTACACCATAGAAGGGGAATCTCCACCACACAGCCGCATTGAACGATGGGGGAAAATCATTGGTGAGGCGGGACAACGAAAGTTAAGTATTGCTGAGCTAGAGCATCTTCAGAATGTTGTCATTGCTGATAACCGCTTTATTATAGCCGGATGCCGTATTGAAGGGGGCTTTGTTGGTGATCATGATCGTGCGACTGGAGTGCCAATGCCTGTTCATATCTCGGCACGCCCTGAGGATTTAGAAAGCCTATTATCCGGCCTGATTGAAACATATCAGTTACTCGGTCAAAGTGATTACGACCCTGTGCTGATGGCAGCATTAATTGCTTTTGGTTTTGCCTTTATTCATCCATTCGAAGACGGCAATGGTCGCATTCATCGCTATCTGTTTCATCATGTTTTAGCGGAAACAGGATTTGTTTCCAAAGGCTTGGTATTCCCAGTGTCTGCCGTCATTCTGGATCGTATTGATGATTACAGGAAAACTCTGGAACATTACTCAAAGCCCAGACTTGATCTGATTGAGTGGCGGCCGACTGAAAAAAATGATGTCGAGGTTTTGAATGAGACCATTGACTTGTATCGCTATTTTGATGCCAGTAAGCAGGCAGAGTTTTTGTTTGAATGTGTAGAAGAAACCGTGAATAAAACCTTGCCTGAGGAAGTGGGCTACCTGACAAAGTACGATCAGCTAAATGAATTCATCAAAAACTATATTGATATGCCGGACAAGCTGGTTGATCTACTTATACGCTTTCTCAATCAAAATAATGGCAAGCTATCAAAGCGTGCGCTTGATAAGGAGTTTAATCAACTCACCGAAGATGAAGTGCAGACCATTGAGCGAAAGTATGACGATATCTTTCATAGCGATGAGTGAAAGGATATCCTTAAGCGCTCCGACCATCATAACCATTTGATTTTATTATCGCTACTCCCTTAGAAGGCCTAAAATTTAGCCTTAGAATTCACTTTTTGGCCCCTAAATTGTCCGTCTGTAGCCGTATTCAGGATGAAGTCTCGCGATTTCCATCAATGGCTTTCTCAAATGACTGTATCTCTCCTCATAGCTTTGTTTGCTCTGTGCGTAATGCCATGTGCCTTTCGATAAACACAAAATGTTCAAAACTCTGTTCAGCCCATATTCATCCTTGTTCTTGCTGGCTAGTTCGATCTTCTCCTCTCCGGTGAGGCCCCGGTTAAGAAATTTTTTAAAAGCGCTATCTCCACCTCCTTATGACCGATCAGCTGCTCAAGTTCCCGGACCTTCTTTTCATACTCATGGATCGTTGTCTTTTGCCCGAAAAGCTCAGGCCCTTTCTCCATAAAGTCCTTTTTCCACTTGTGGATGGTAATCGGATGCACGCCATAGGCCCGGGCTATCTGGCCTATCGGCTTAGAACTTTTAATCACCTCCATGACCACCTGAAACTTGAACCGAGGGGTGTAGCGCTTCGCATGATTGTTAGACATCTCCAGCCTCCATTCAGGGCTTTCTCCCCTCTGGTGATGTCTATTGTACCACGGAAATACTAGCACTCCAGGTGGTTCAGTTTTTGGGGTGCAGTTGCATCAAGGCAGAGAGAAAATTAGAAGAACTATAGGTGAAGATTTTCTCTATGCCCCTGACATGACCGTTGAGAGTAAAGCGGTATTTTTAGGCAAATATTCTCATTTTTTGTTGGTATGTCATTTTATCTATTTTTTAGATAGCTTTTAAGATCCCTGTAATAATTTTCATGAGGCCCGATCATAATAAGTTCTAGATTTTCTCGTGTAAACCTATAGGCAAGAAGATATTGAAATGAATGAATTTTGAATTTATGAACGAAGACCCCACGAAGGTCACCTTTTTTCTCAGACCCAATTGAAGGATTGTCTACGATTTTATTTATTTCTTCGTCTAATTTTTTCTTTTGGACTTTCGAAAATTTCCTAACTTTTCGTTCAAAGGATCGAGATTGAAATATTCTCATGGGCCACTATCCGAATTTATATTCAGAAGATTCGCCCTCATCCAGTTCTGCAAGACCTATTAAAATTTCCTTTATCAAACTGTAGGTCAAATCAGGGTTTTCCTCTGCGCATTTGCCAATACTTGCCCAATGCTCAATCTGACCGGTTACGGATCTCTTATCAATCTTGCTGAATATTTTAGCTTCCCTGACCAAGTCTTCGGATACCCTAACAGCG
>SDBS01000560.1_pt1 | contig 36479 bp, 25 predicted proteins | sample 2277091 | NCBI WGS metagenome assembly SDBS01 (sample SAMN10404972, study PRJNA504765) | marine sediment metagenome | isolation source: marine sediment core GS10_PC15, 163 cmbsf | place: Arctic Ocean: Southern Knipovich Ridge | collected 2010
GGAAATCCTACAGAAAGGGCTTATCGTGCTTATGAACGAAAAGCTAGTGGAGGTGTTGGTTTAATGGTATATGAAGCAACAATGGTAGACAAACACTTTCCAAGCGAAAATGGTGCAAGGATTGGGACAGATGATAATATTCCTGCCTATAGAAAAATGACTGACCTAATCCATAAACATAATGTAAAATTTGGAATGCAACTTAATAAGCAAGGATTAATTAGTTATGCGATGTATGCAATGTATAATTTTTTTGGCTTAGATCCAATAGGTCCCTCTGAACTAGACTTATTACAATCTACTTCTTCTTTTGAAGTAATGTTTCCAGCTTGGCCATCAATTATTGAAAAAAAAAACCTCAAAATGAGAGAATTGAGTATTGAAGAAATAAGTAACATTCAAGATCTATACGCTGCAGGAGCAAAGAGAGCAATACAAGCAGGTTTTGATTTTGTAGAGATTCATTCAGGTCATGGGACATTACCATCTGCTTTTCTATCAAAATTTAATAATAGAAGAACAGATAAATATGGAGGTTCAATTGAAAATAGATGCCAATTTTTATTGGAAATTGTCAGTAAAATTAGGAAAAAAATTGGTGACGAACCTCCGATCTTTGTTCGTTTTTCTGCCGATGAACTTTTTGAGGGTGGAAATAGAATTGAAGATACCACAAAGATTGCTCAAATTTTAGAAAAAGGTGGAGTAGACTGCATTGATGTAACACAAGGAATTATACTTCGAAGCCCATATGGCATAGAAATTCCTACATATTGTAGACATGGGTGTTATATTGACTTAGCTGAAGCAATTAAGAAAGTAGTCAATATCCCCGTAATAGGAGTTGGTAGAATTGTTGATCCTGTCATGGCAGATCAATTTATTCAGCAAGGGAAAGCTGACATCATTTATATGGGAAGACAATTAATTTGCGATTCTGAAACTCCAAATAAATATTTTAATGGACAACTGGATGATATTAGACACTGTCTTGGATGCTTGCAGAGTTGTGGATCAGTTTGCTTGCAGGATGCCTTTAGCGGGCAAAACTATCAAGAAATAACTCCTTCAACTGAACCAAAAAAGATTGTTATATTGGGTGCTGGAATTGCAGGAATGGAAGCGGCAAGAATTGCTAAAATTAGGGGTCATGAGGTTGAAATATATGAAAAATCTAACAAAATAGGAGGTCTGATGCCTCTTGTTGCATTAGAGTATAAAAAAGAAGACTTCATGAACATTGTAAATTATTTAGATATTCAGTTAAAAAAACTAGAAGTGCCCATTCATCTAAATAAAGAGTTAACAAGAGAGGAAGTGACCACCTTAAAACCAGATATTTTAGTTCTAGCAGCTGGTTCAGAAGCTACTGTCCCTGTAAAATTTAAAGGGAATCCAAATATAATAACTCAGGATGAAGCAATTCTAAATGGGAAAAACTTAGGTAAAAATATCGTCGTTTGGGGATTAAATGCGTACTGGAGAGGGGGATCAGAAACTGCTATAACTTTGGCTAAAGAAGGTTATAATGTTAAAGCACTTATTGGAGCAGAAGCTTTAATTGCCCAAGTAATTGCTGGAGGGGGAACTGGAAGACGTTTTTTGATAACTAAATATTTAGAGAAAAATAACATTCCGGTTTATCCAATAGCCAAATTGATTGATGTCGATGAGAAAGGAGTGAAATTCTATGACAAAGAAAGAGTAGAACACTTCATAGAAGCAGATACTTTAATTTATAGTGGATCCCGAATTTCAAACGGAAAGAAATTAAAAAAAGAATTTGAAGGAACTGTTCCTGAAATAGTCCTAATTGGAGATTGTAAAAAACCAAGGGATATTAAAGAAGCCCTGAAAGATGCTCAAACTTTTGCTAGGAATTTGAATTAAAATTATTTTTTATTTTTAATATCTTTTTATTTTTAAAATATTAGTACATTACATGTTATTTAGGAAATCCATCTATCCCTTCTTCCAATTGAACACCTAATGTATTAAGCACCATTGAGACTAAGTTGTATTGCCCAACAGTAAATATAAGATCGATTAATTGGTGCATATTATATTTTTCAGAAAGTTTTTGCCATGTAGAATCACATAAAAAAGAATCCATATATAACTCATCTACTGCACGAAGTAATGTAGAATCAAAAGAATTCCAACCTTCCGCATCGGGACCCTCAGTTATTCGGATAATTTCCTCCTCACTTAATCCACTACGTTTCCCTATTAATGCATGTTGACCCCATTCATACTCAGCGTGACAGAGCCATCCAATTCGCAGAATAAGAATTTCTTTTTCTCTAATTGGAAGTGTAGATTTAAATAACACATGATTACCAAATACACGCCATCGATTATACAACTTTGAATAATTCGCTAACGTAGCCGCTATATTTGTAACTTTCCCATTATTAATTTTTTTTAAACCCTCTAATAATTTTCGGGCATCATCATCCCATTCAGATTCTTCTTGCGGATGAATCCTCGGTTCCGAAAGACGGATGACATCTCTTTCAACAATATCTAAAGTTTTAGTATTTTCAATTTGTTTCTTAATAGATTGTTTCACCATAATTTAATATAATAAGAAATAAAAAAATGCTATTAATTAAGCTTTTTTTGTTTAACAAACCTAATGGTTTATATTGGTAAATTCAAGGTTATGTACAGTTTTGGATAATGAATTATTTCAATAATTTATTAACCATGCTAAATTTCTCTAATAAATTTGGTATTAACTTATTTTTACGTCAAAATATAATAAATGGAAAGTGAGATATAGAAAATGGGTATTATCATCGAAGGGATGAAGGTGATGAGTCAACAGCTGGGATTGAGTGCTACCACAACTTTTGGAGATGTAGTGAAAAGCAAAGCAGAAAAAGTTGGAGAAAAAGTATTTTTAACATATGTAAGAGATTTTGATAAAGGAATAGACGAAAAATACACGTATCGAGATATGCACATCCAATCGAATCGATTAGCAAACGGTTTGCTAAAACGGGGATTTAAGAAGGGAGATGGAATCTCTATTTATCAAATAAATAGTCCAGAATATCTTTTCGTCTTGTTTGCAGCATTCAAAATGGGGTGTTACTGCGTGTTAGTTAACACTGGTTTAAAAGGTGATGGGATGCAATATATCATCGATCATAGTGATAGTAAGCTTCTCGTTATTCATTGGTCCTTCATAGAAAGATATTTGAAAATAAAAGATCAATTACAAAAAATTAAACAAATAATTGTGGATATGAATGAAGCTCCTACAGATTTCGAATTACCTGAAGGTGCCTTATCCCTTCAAAACGTTATGGACGCTTCCGATGATAACATCGAAGCAAAAATCAATCCAAGAGATATGAGTTTTTTGATATATACATCTGGAACCACAGGCCTCCCAAAAGCAACAATATTCTTCTATGGAAAAGGTTTAATGGGTTATAGTCTTGCATATAGTGCTATTTTAGCTTATGGTATGGGTCGAGTGGGGGACATTTTCTATACATGTTTACCTTTATTTCATGGAAATGCACTTTCACTAACAGCTCTACCAGGATATCTATCAGAATTTCCTGTTATACTCTCAAAGAGATTTTCCGCTTCAAGATTCTGGGATATAATTAGAAAATATGAAGTTACGAATTTTAACCTTCTGGGGTCAATGCCTCAATATCTACTGAAGCAGCCTAAAAGACCTAATGATAGAGAAAATAAAGTATGGCGCGTTAATTCAGCAGCATGTCCTAAAGAGCTTATTAGAGATTTTGAAGAGAGATTTGATGTAAGAATGTATGAAGGATATGGAGCGGTTGATGGGGGAGGATTTTCAATCAGTACTTTTGGAAAAAAAAACTTTCCCGTTGGAACGATGGGACAACCACCTCCTAATATTACAGCAGAAATAATAGATGATGAGGGTAATATCTTAGATCATGATCTTCCCGGTGAATTAGTTTTCTTAGTTACCAAGAAAGAATTGGAGCAACGAAAAGTAAGTTATTATAAAGATGAAAAGTCTTCTAATGAGAGAATTCGAAAAGGACCAGATGGTAGAATGTGGTTTCATACTGGAGATGTTGCTACAAAAGATAAGGATGGGTGGTTTTTTTTCGTAGATCGTAAGAAAGATTCAATTAGACGGAAAGGAGAAAATATTGCGGCTTTTACTATTGAAAGAGCGGTTAATCAGCATGAAAAAGTTTTAGAATCCGCTGCTTATGGTATCAAGTCACATCAAGTTGGAGAAGATTATGCGGAAGATGAAATAATGGTTGCTGTGGTAATGAAACCTGGTGAGATGATATCTCCTGAAGAATTACTCGAATTCTGCCAAGATAAGTTGGCCTCTTTTCAAATACCTCGATTCATTGAGTTCGTAGAAAAACTCCCCAAAAGTGAAGTTCATCGGATAATGAAGCGATTTCTTAAAGAGCGCGGTGTTTCTAATAAAACTTTTGATCGTGAAAAAGCTGGTTATAAGATTAAGCGAGATTAATACTTTTTATTAATAAGTTACAAAGGCATAAAGTAGGTTAAAGAAAATGGAACCTAAGAAAAAATTCAGGTTATCAAGAAGAACTCTTTTAAGAGATTTAATTAAACATAAGGCTGATGTCGTAGGTGATAAAGTATTTATGACCTATATAAGAGACTTCGATAAAGGCGTTGATGAAACATATAGCTATAAAGACTTGCACCTCCTTTCAAATAGTTTAGGAAATGGCTTAACTAAGCTAGGTCTTAAAAGGGGTGAGGGAGTAGCGTTAATGGAAATTAATTCGCCAGAGTTCCTACTAACAGTTTTTTCAACATTTAAATTGGGGGCATACTCAGTAATGGTTAACATTTCCCTTAGAGGAGAGGGCTTACAATATATTATAGATCATTCAGATGCTTCAGCCATCATTGTTCATTGGTCTCTTTTACCAGCAATTATGGAAATTAAAGGTAAATTATCGAAGATTAAGTATCTTATAGTAGATATCAATGAAGCACCCGAGGATTTTAAATTGCCAGAGGGAGCAGTTTCGATTCAAGAAGTAATGCAAGCACCTGATGATGAAATAGAGGTTGAAATCAGTCGGGATGATATGTGCATGCTTATGTATACTGCAGGTACTACTGGACTCCCAAAAGCTATAACATTTTGGCAAGGAAAGTTACTAGGAGGTAATAACCTTCAGACTTTAGTTAATTTTTCAGGGTTACTTTCTCAACCTGAAGATATTGCATTTACAAGTTTACCCTTATTTCATTCAAATGCGTTATTTTTAACGACTTTACTTTCCTATTTTGGAGAGAGACCTATTATTTTAGGAAAGCGGTTTAGTGCCAGTCGCCATTGGGATATATGTCGAAAATATGGTGTAACTACATTTAATGCTCTGGGGGCGATGATTCCTATTCTAATAAAACAACCAGAAAGAGAAAATGACCGAGATCATAAGGTAAAAGTTGTTGGATCTGCCGCTTGTCCCAAAGAATTGTGGGTTGCCTTCGAGGAAAGATTTGGAGTTAAAATTTCAGAGGCCTATGCTGCCACAGATGGAGGGGGATTTATGTTGTTGGCTGGTACTGGGGATGAAGTTCCTGTAGGAACTATGGGAAAACCTGCAGCAGGATCTATTGGTGAAATTATGGATGATGACGGAGCACTTTTAGAACCTGATGAGGTTGGAGAATTAGTGTTTCTTGTGCGAGAAACTGAGACTGAACAACGGAAAGTAAAGTATTTCAAGGATGAAAAGGCTTCAAAAAATTTAATTCAAGTAGGAAAGGACGGTCAAAAATGGTTTCATACAGGGGATCTCGCAACTAAAGACAAAGATGGCTGGTTTTACTTTGTCGATAGAAAAAAGGATTCTATAAGAAGACGTGGAGAGAATATTGCCTCATTTAGCATTGAAAAGATTGTAAATCTGCATGATAAAATACTAGAATCTGCGGCTTACGGTGTTAAATCAGAATTAGGGGAAGATGAAGTGATGGTTGCTGTTGTTATGAAACCAGGGGAATCAATGACACCTGAGGAACTTTTAGATTTTTGTCAAGGTAAAATGGCATATTTTATGATACCTCGATATATTGATTTTGTTGAAAAACTCCCCAAGAGTGAAGTTCATAGAATAATGAAACGGTTTCTTAAAGAACAAGGTGTTTCTGAAAATACTTATGATCGCGAAAAAACAAATTATAAAATTAAAAGAGAATAATCCATTTTTTAATTATTATTAGATTGAGAGAAATTAATTCATTTACTTTACTTTTTCTTAACTAAAATTTCATTATTAAAATTAAATTATTGACTGGATGATTATGACTTTAGCATTAGATAACATTACAATTTTAGACTTATCTCGCATGCTTCCTGGTCCTTATTGTACCATGATTTTATCCGATCTTGGAGCAGAAGTAATTCGTGTAGAGAATCCGAAAGATCCTATGAGTAATTTACCTCCTTTTTTTCGGAAGGGTAAATATTTCGAAAGCGCTTTTAATGCCGTTCTCATGAGAAATAAGAGATCAATAACCTTAAATTTGAAAACTGATGAAGCTAAGAACATATTCTATGAAATGGTTAAGAAGGCTGACGTTGTTATGGATACATTTCGACCGAAGGTTATGGAGAAGCTAGGAATTGATTATAAAACTTTATCATCAATTAACCCCTCAATAATCTGTTGTTCTATGACAGGTTATGGGCAATATGGTCCCTATAAACAAAAAGCAGGACATGACATAAATTATATAGGAATCAGTGGAATTTTAGATGCTACTCGAGAAAGATCTGTGTTTGGAAAGGAAGATCAAGAGAGACCTCCTATAATTCCAGGACTTTCCCCAGCGGATATTGGTGGTGCATTAGTTGCGGCTATAGGTATACTCAGTGCTCTCTTTGAGAGAGAACAAAATCCTGAAAGAAGAGGTCAATTCGTGGACATATCCATGACAGATTCGGTTTTCTTCTTTCAACCCCTTGCTGCGGCAAATAAATTTGTAAGAGATCAAAGTGGAAAAAAAGGATGGGGTATAGATGGGGGTGGTGGATCACCTTATTATGGTACTTATAGAACAAAAGATAACAAATATTTAGCAGTTGGAGCAATAGAACCAAAGTTTTGGCATGCTCTTTGTGAAGGATTGGAAAGAAAAGATTTGAAGAGAAAACAATTTCTAGGGGGAGAAGAAAATGAAAAAGTTATCAAGGAAGTACAAAATGAATTTATAAAGAAGACGCAAGAGGAGTGGCTCAAAGTTTTTGAAAATTACGATACTTGTGTATCACCTGTTAAAAATTTTCAAGAGGCATGTGATGATCCACAAATTTTAGCTCGAAACATGGTTGTGAAAATGAATCATCCTATATTAGGAGAAGTTCAAAATCTTGCTTCACCAATTAAATTATCAAGAACCCCGACTGAAATTAGAAGTTTTGCTCCTAAAAGTGGACAAAACACTGAAGAAATTCTGAAGACTCTAAATTACACTGATGAAGATATACAAAATTTAAGAAAAAGTGAAATTATCTAAATTCTTTCAATTAGTTTTTTTTAGGTTTTAGATTTAAAAAAAAAATGCAAAAGAAAAAATTAATCCAATTTACCAACAAATTTCTCAATCTATATTAAATCTTCAGACCTCTTTAGCTCTTCTTCACGAGTTTGTGATCCTGATTTAAGATATTCTTTCATCCTTCTTTTAGTTTCAGGTAATGATGCGGAAATATTGAAAAGATGATCTTCTTCAAGAAGTGCTTCTTTAAGGGGCAATTCTTCGGCCGCAATAATTGATTTTTTCACTAAAGCAATAGTTTCAGCTGGAACCATAGCAATTCTATAAGCTAACTGTTCTACATATGGTCCTAGTTTATCTGGTGGTAAAGCTCTGTTAATCCATCCATAGCGCTCAGCTATCTCTGCTGAAAAGGAAGCCCAACTCAACATTACTTCTAATGCTCGGGCTTTACCCAAAAAGCGGGTTAACCAGTGTGTACCACCTCCTCCGGCTATTATTCCTATTCCCGCTTCTCCTTGGCTGAAAGTAGCTTTACCAATTGCGGCCAATCTCATATCCATAGAGAGCGCGATTTCACTTCCTCCACCTCCAACTATGCCTTCAATTTTTGCTATTGTAATTTTAGGTAATGTCCTAAATTCCATATGATATCGTTTCCAAACGCTTGATAATTTAGTAGGTTTTGGAGGGGGTTCATCCGGATATTTCGTCAACAAAGAAACATCGAAATGTGAAATAAAGAATTCTGGATCCGCACTTTGAAAAACAATAACCCTAACATTCTCATCCTTCTTGACTTGATAAAAAAAACGTTCCAAATCAGTCCAAAATGGTAAATTGATCAAATTTGTGGGAGGGTTATCAATAGTTACAAACGCTACTCCCTGTTTAACTTCAATTTTGAATACTTTGTAATTTTTATAATCCATTTCTTTTCATTTCCTCTAAATTTACTTAAAGATCTCTAGAAAAGACATGCATTACATTGGTGAAGCCTAACCAGGGTTGTCCTAAAGTATGGGTAAATGCTATATCTAAGTGTTTATCTGGAACTTGACGTTTTGCTACTTCTTTATCCTTTCTCATTTGCCAGAAAACTTCGGCAATCTGCCGGGTTCCGGTTGCTCCGAGTGGATGACCAACAGAAAGTAAACCACCACTAGGATTAATAGGTAGATCGCCATCTATTTCTACAATACCATCATTTATCATACTTGCTCCTTCACCTTTTTTGCAAAATCCGAAATCCTCGTAGTGAACAAGCTCAGAAACTGAAAAGCAATCATGACACTCACCAAAACCTCTTTCATAGAAATCTTTTGGTTCCACACCAGCCATTTTAAATACCCTCTTAGCAGTATCTGCATCGGTACTGAGTCCAGGAGGATATTTAGGGTCTCCAGCTCCCATGGCACTCCCCATGGCACTTCCTTTAATCCATATTGGAGTATCAATGTGGTGTTCCTTGATGTAATCTTCACTCATTAGAATCACGGCTGCTGCTCCATCTGTTCGTGGACAACATTGTGATCTGGTCAATGGATCATTTACCATAATATCATTTAATACTTCATCAGTAGTCATTCGTGTTTGAAATTCTGCTTTAGGATTTTTAGAAGCGTTCCTCCTACTCTTCACCACTATATTAGCAAAATCTTCTCTTTTTGTTCCAAACATTTTCATATGTGCTCGCCCCATAAGAGCAAAACCAGCAGGCATCCCACCTCCACCTCCACCAGCAAATGGAGTACCATATTTATAAGCTTTTGCTTCAATCTGAAATCTTGTTCCTCCCCCGACAACCGCCATTGAAGAATTTTTCATTTTTTCTATTCCCATGGCTATTACACAATCACTCATTCCCGAAGCAATATCCATATAAGCCAACCGAAAAGCATTTGAACCAGAACTACAAGCATTCACCACTCGTGTTATTGGAATGCCAATTAACCCTGTTTCATTCATAATTTCATGACCGGCACCCACTCCACCGCATGTTCCATAGTAACAGCTCTGGATCAGTTTACGATCTATTCCTGCATTCTCAATCGCATCATTTACAGGGGGTCTTCCAATTTCTTGATATAAGAGTGCATCTAGTCTTCCAAATGGAGAGACTCCAGCACCTATAACTGCTACATTCCTCATTTTTAATCCTCCATTATTTTAAATATATTATATTTTTCATTAGGAAGTAGTTCTATTTTTTTTCCAATTTTCACATCCTCAAAATTCTCAGTATCAAATGTTCCACTCAAGTTAAATGAATTCTTACCATCCTCAGTAAAAAGCTGAGCAATACCAAAAATTCTCTGTTTATCCTTTGGTTTTTTTTTATAAATAGTTGAATAGGTAGCAACTACTCCTTCAGGACCGATTAAAATACTTGAGAAATCGGTTCCTTGACATTTATTGCAATAAGTTCTAGGTGGAAATCTGATATGTCCACATGTGTTGCATTTTACAGCATTTAACTTATTTCCAATTAACTTTGGACCTTTTAGACGTGTTACTAAACTTTCCATGATAATCTATTTTTAATTATTTTATTAGGTATAAAGCTTTATAATTCATAAAAATTTTTAAAGTAATCCTCTAAAAATTTCCTCTTCCAATTATGTACAATATTTAAGATATGATTAGGAATTCAACGAAAGAAAAGAGCTCATTACATTTAAAAGAGTAAACTTAAGAGAGCAAACTTAAATAGGTAAGGACAAATATACTAAAAATATTAATAAGTAGAATAAATGATAAAAAATGCCTTATTTTCAAAATAAAAACGTAAAAATGTACTATGAAGATGTTGGAGAAGGAGAACCAATAATTGCTAACCATGGATTATTGGAGGACGTAACATACTGGAGTGAAACCGGAGTTACAGCTAAACTCGCTGAGAAGTATAGAATGATTTCCATAGATATGAGAGCTCATGGTCGAACAATTGTCGATGGTAAGCCTTTTGGATTTGATGCCGATACTATGGCTACTGATTTTGATGCGCTTGCTGATTTTTTAGAGATCGATCGATTTCATTTATTAACTCACGCTACTGGAGGAATGGTGGGAGTACGCTATGCTATGACTAGGTCTGAACGTCTCATCAGCCTTATGCTAACTGATACGGGTTCAGCAACGGCACCTTCCTTCTATATAGACGAGCCTGATCGTCTAAAACCCACAGAAAATGGAATAGCTGCATGGATGGAGTGGGTTTCAACAGGTTCATCTGATGAAGTGATTAGGGAAATGCGTCGGCACCCCAATGAGTATCTGTTTAAAATGGATGAACATCCCAATCGTGAAGAATTTTGGATAATTTATGCATTGCCTTATAGATATCACGATCCTCAAGTAATTACAAGATTTCGTACTGATTTTTACACCGATCTTGATCCTAGAGTGGAAGGACTTAGACAAATTAAGTGTCCCACACTTGTTCTGCTTGGAAAGTTCGATATAGTGTTTTTTAAACCAAGCGAGATTATGGCAAATGAAATTCCTGATGTACGGCATGTGATTTTTGATGATGTAGGACATATGACAGCTATTGAAGATCCTGATAGGACAATAAAAGAGATTCTTGATTTTCTTGAAACTGTGAAACAAACTGGAAAAGCAAATAGGTAACTGTTCAATTTTAATTTTACAATCTTTTTTAATTTTTAAAAAAAATGTAATATAAAGTTAGATTTATTTATTCTTATAATCAGGTGACCGACCTTCATACATCGCTTTGATACCTTCTTTATAATCATCAGTGGAAGAAACTAAACCAAGTCCATAAGCATCTAATTCAAGACCTACATCTAAAGGAATAGAAAAACTATAATTAACTATCTGTTTTGCAATACCAACTGCTATTGGGGCACAATTCTTTGCAATAGCTTTAGCAACTTTAAGTACTCTTCTATCAAATCGTTCTCCTTTGAATATTCCACTAACTAATCCAATTTCAAAAGCCTTTTGAGCGGATATTACTTTTCCTGTGAGGATCATCTCCATTGCTCGCCCTATTCCTATGTTCCTTGCAAGTAATTGCGTGCCTGCGTTACCGGGAAATAATCCCACAAGTACTTCTGCGAAGCTAAAAGAAGCAGTTTCACTGACATATCTAATATCACAATTCAGTGCCAATTCAAATCCTGCTCCAACCGTAAAACCTTCTATAGCAGCAATAACTGGCTTACCGAGGTCTCGGAAACTCTTGAAAATTCTTGTCATTCTTGATACATACTGTTTAGTATTCCATGGAGATGATTCTTCAGATGTTGCTGTTGATAAGTCTGCTCCACTGGAGAAACAATTTTTAGAACCTTTTATTATAATTACTCTTGTTCCAGGATCAAAACGGAATATCTCTGGTATGAATTTAAGTTCCTCTAGTAGCCCTGGGCCCATTGTATTTACGCGTTTATCCTTAGGATTTAGAGGGGGATGATCCATTGTCAATGTAGTGATATAATTTGCTGGATCCCTCACAATTTTAATGTGTTTGAACTTTTCTTCTATATTATTTAAATATCTCTCAACCATTCTGTAATTCACTTATTTTTATTAATAAATATAATTTAGTAAGAGCTGAATATATAAGTTTACAAGATTCAATTTAATAGGAAAATCTCCAAAGTTAAGGAATTATTTTACAATTATGATAAAAAAATAAGAAATTCCTAAGCACCTTTTAGAGTAAATGGGAAGATTCAAATTTCCCCCATAATTCTTCTCATTGCAATTAAATTGTATGAGATGAATAATTATCAGTAAAAATGTAAATGTTATAGGAGTAGGGCATATTAAATTCGGTAAGAATTTTGATAAGACCGTAAAAAGCATGACTGGTGAGTCTTTAGAGTCAGCTTTAAAGGATACTGAATTGCAGAAAAAAGATATTCAAGCTGCTTGGTTTAGTAATTCAGGATGGGGAGGATCGGAATTCCAACATTGCATAAGAGGTCAGGTAGCTCTTAGTGCTAATGGTTTAGATAAAATTCCCATCATTAATGTTGAAAATGCATGTGCTAGTGGGAGTACAGCATTTCATGGGGCTTGGACTGCAATTAAAGCTGGAATATATGACTGTGTTTTAGCAATTGGTACTGAAAAGATGTACTTCCAAAAACCACCTGTAGGAAGCCCAATTAAAGTCAGGGGTGTAGGTGGTGCGATGAGTGGATTTCTAGGTGGGACTGATGTAGAGAGAACGTTGAAAACAATTGATATGCTGAAAAATCAGATTCAAAAAGGAAATGAAGAAGCTGCAAAAAAAAGTGGAAAGGAAGGAGACGCTAAAAAAAAACCGCATTCGATTTTTATGGACTTTTATGCGATGAGTGCCCGTCAACATATGAAAAATTACGGAACGACACAAAAGCAAATCGCGATTATCGCAGCAAAAAATCATAACAACTCTACAATGAACCCATTAGCTCAATATACTTTTCCTCAGACTGTTGAACAAGTAATGGAAGATTATGTAGTGGCATATCCAATGACAAGGGCAATGTGTGCTCCGATTGGAGATGGCTCAGCTGCTGCAATTCTCTGCTCTGATGACTATTTAGAACAAAATCCCCGGTTCAAAGAAAGATCAGTCTTAGTTAGAGGTTCCATTTTGAGATCTGGTTCATGGAAAAGAGATAGTATATGTGAAAGAGCTGCTTCCGCTGCTTTTGAAATGACAGGATTAAAACGAGATGATATAGATGTAGCAGAGGTTCACGATGCTACCGCTTATGCCGAACTTAGCCATATTGAGAATTTAGGCTTTTGTCCTGTTGGTCAAGGAGGTCCATTTGTAGAGAGCGGTGCTACCCAACTCGATGGAAAGATACCCATCAATCCTAGCGGAGGGCTATTAGCTCGTGGGCATCCTATTGGGGCTTCAGGTTTAGCACAAATTTATGAATTAGTTACTCAACTACGTGGTGAAGCAGGAAAAAGGCAGGTAAAAGATGCAAAGATAGCCTTAGCCCATAATGGAGGCGGTACTATCGGAACTGGAGAAGCAGCACTATGCATCCATATTCTTGAGGGTCAATAATCTTGCTCTTTTTTATTTACAATTACTCCCTTTATTTTTCTATGAATTTGGTTTAGTTATCAAAAGCTTTTAGAATCTCATCAAACCGCATTTTTACCCAACTTTTTAAAACGTGATCTTTATGCGTTAAAATGTAAAAGATTTCATCTTTAACTCCTTGGATTATAATTTTAGCTGCTTGTTCAGCCGAGATAGGCGGTGACTCCTTAAGAAAGGCATCTACATTCTCATAAACAGCTGTAGCTTTTGTATCTTCAATTTCTTCACTTGTATCATTTTGAAAATCTGCGGGACGATGAATGTCACCAAAAAATATTCGGGTATTTACCCATCCAGGACATACCACCGAGACTTTAACTTTAGACTTGACTAGAGCCATCTCATTTCTTAAACTCTCACTTAGAGAGACAACGCCATGTTTTGCAACTCCATAAACTGCCCCTCCCAATAGTGATCCAGAAACTAATCCCTCAATAGAAGAAATATTTACGATATGACATTCCGTATCCTGTTTTAACATGATTGGAGTAAAAATTCTTATTCCATGGATAACACCAAAAAGGCAAACACCAAGTTGCCATTCCCAATCTTTTAGTGTATAATTCCAAACATATTTTGTATTAGCAACACCAGCATTATTAATTAACAAATGAATTGCTCCGAACTTATCAATTGTCTTTTTAGCTAAGATCTCAATATCTCTGGATTTTGAAACATCCGATAAAACTGTTAAGTATGTAGCTCCCATTCGCTCCATTTTTCTCTTGGCTTTTCTCAAAAACTTTACATCTATATCAGTTAAAACCACCTTCATACCTTCTTGGGCACATTTAACAGCAAGCGCTAATCCTATACCGCTTCCAGCTCCTGTAATAACTGCTACTTTATCTTTTAAATCTTTCATGACAATTTTTGGGTTATATCCTAATTCTAATCAAGAATAATCTTCAATATTTATTCCATGTTTATGAAAAATCTCCATCATCTTTTTAGCATTCGTGTTTTGATATTCTACTAAAAAGTTCTCATATTCTTGAAGATCTCTACCTTTTAAAGATAAAATATCCAACAAAGTTTTATTATCAAATATGTATAACTGATTCTTTTTAATCCCACGAATATATTTCCTTACTGCTCTATCAGGTGACATTCCGAGTTTAGATAATCCCGCTGTTAATTCAGCATATACTTTATCGATTTTTTCTTTACCAAAATCTTTCAATAATTTTGGTGAGCTCTTGATATTACTCGTGTTCCAAATATTAGTACTAATTATCGTAGGAACGATGACAGATACGTTTATTCCGAGTCTTTTAAGACGAGCAAATATAGCTTCTGAGAGTCCTACAACAGCAAATTTCGATGTAATATATGGAAGTGGTTCCATTGATCCAAAAAGACCTGATCCTGAAGATACATTTACAATATGACCAGAACCTTTTTCAAGCATGCGTGGTGTAAACACCTTAAGCGAATAGATTATACTCATCAGATTTACGTCTAACACTTTTTTCCAATCGTCTATCTCTAAATTCACTATTCCTCCCGCAATAGCTATACCAGCATTATTTATTAAAAGATCTACATCTCCTAATTTGGAATAGAACTTTTTCGCTATTACTTCAAAGTCTTCTAATTTTGATACATCACACTTATCAGAATATACTTTTGCACCGAGATCTTCGACTTCATCTTTAACTTTTTCTAAACCTTCTACATTAATATCAGTAATATAAAGGTTCATCCCTTCTTTTGCTAAAGCTAATGCAAATGAGCGTCCTATCCCACTTGCAGCACCAGTAATAAGACAATTTTTATTGGTTAATTCTTTCACGATTATTATCTTCTTTTTTTATTTTTTCATCATTGAAATTTAATAATTTCATTTATATTGTCAGATTTAAGTAAGATCTCAAGATTTTATTATTCACTGGTTACATCTTCATTGATATCTATTATCTCTTTGCCTTTTAAGATAGGAAGATTAACACACCAAATAAAATGACCATCATCGATTTTGATCTCATGAGGTAACTCATATTCACATTCCTTGGTTCGCGCATCTGACACACAACGAGGGTTGAAAGTACATCCTGGAGGAGGAAATATAGGACTTGGAACTTCACCATGAATAACAAATTTAATTTCTCGATGTTTCATATCAACCTCAGATATTGAAGCTAAAAGCGCTTGAGTATAAGGATGTGTCGGTTTTGAAAAGATTTGATCAGTATCTCCTACTTCAACGATTTGCCCAAGGTACATGACTGCGACTCGGTTAGCAATATGATTTACTACAGATAAATTATGAGTTATAAACAAAAATCCATATCCATATGTTTTTTGTAACCTTTTTAATAGGTTTAGAATTTGCGCCTGTACTGATACATCTAGGGCAGATGTAGGTTCATCTAAAATAATTAGTTCTGGATTGCTTGCCAGTGCTCGAGCAATGACAATTCTTTGTTTTTGTCCCCCTGAAAACTCGTGTGGATAACGGTCCATCTGTTCTCGTTTTAATGCCACTTCCTCCATTAATTCTAAGACCTTTTTCCTGAGTTCAATCTTTTTAGTGATCCCCAGTAAGTTTTTAAGGGGTTCTGATATGATATCAACTACCTTCATTCGAGGATTTAATGACGCATCTGGATCCTGATATACTATTTGAATTTTTTGCCTCATAAATTTTGTAAATTCCTTAGGGATTGGCTTGTCATGAAATAGAATTTCTCCATTAGACTTTTTTACTAATCCTAAAATGGCAAGAGCAGCTGTAGTTTTCCCACAACCACTCTCTCCAACCAATCCGAGGGTTTCACCGGTCTTTATTTCAAAAGATATGCCATTTACCGCTTTAATAACACCTAATTGTCTTTTAAGTGTACCACCAACAAGAGGATAATAAACTTTCAAATCTTTTACATTTAATAGATGTTCACCCTTTTCAAGTACTGTTAATTCTCTTAACTCCTGAGTTTTTATGGTTCTATAGGCAATTTGCTTTGCAATATATGCAATAATAATTGATATCACAAATGAAGTTAATAGACTACTGGTAAATTCTAATTGAAGAAAAAAGCTGTTTGTAATATAAATAATTGCTGGAAACACACTTACTAAGGAAAGGGGTAATTTGCTCTCTACTAACTGCATTTTATCCCCCCAATAGACGTAAAAAATTGTAATACCAAGGATTACGACAAATGAAAGTAGCAAGACTATTGGAGGAGTAGATAAATTTCCATTCCTTATGACCACTAACGTGAAACTTAAAAGTATCTCAATCGTAATTGCTATGGCAAATAAGCTAACTTGGATAATAATACAAAAAATAGAGGATTTTCTTAAACCAAAATTATAACTCTTCATTATAAGAAACGTACCTAAGAGGATATTGATTGTTATCCGGAGCACATCAAAAAAAATATTATCCCCTAAGAGGTTGAGAAAAAGGATTCCAAGCAGAATATCAAGAATTAGCCACAATAACATTAAAATGTAAATTTTAGATAATCCCCAATCATTTTTTTTAGCATATTTTCTAGCGATAATCATCCCTATAATATACGAAATGAATGATATGATGATTCCAGTTATTAACCTAATCATCAATGTAGTAAATTCTAAATATACCGGAAAAATCATTTTAATTCCCTAAATTTTCTTGATTTTTTGTTATTTATTTAAATTTTAATTATTAACAATTTTATTCATTTATCGAGGCTTTTCCATCAACTTTCTTCTTCGAAATCTCAGCCAATTCTATATATTCAGGATCATATAGGTGACATGCCACGAAATAATTTGGTTCGATTTCTATACTTTTTGGCACTTTATAATTACATGGTTCGAAACAATATCGACATCGGGGATTAAATCGGCATCCTGAGGGGGGATAAATTAAATTTGGTACCAATCCGGGGATTACTTCAAGTTCTTCTTTCTTTTTTCCAATAACAGGTATCGACTCAATAAGACCTCTTGTATATGGATGGTAAGGTGTTTCAAATAACTTATAAATATCTCCATATTCAACTATAAAACCACTATACATGACAGCAACGCGATCACACATTTTTGATATTATTCCAAGGTCGTGCGTGATGAATAGGATAGATGTATCATATTTCTGGCAAAGATTTTTCATTAATTGAAGAATCTGATTTTGGATTGTCACATCCAATGCAGTAGTAGGCTCGTCTGCTATTAATAATTTAGGACTGCATGCAAGACCCATGGCAACTTGAATTCTTTGGCGCATTCCTCCGCTTAATTCATGGGGATATAAATTATAAACGCTCTCTGGGGCAGGAATGTTAAGATCTCTTAGCAATTGTTCACTCCATTCTTGAGCAATGCTATATATGCTCTTATCAGAATGTTTCATTGCTTCAATAAGCAATTCATCTTCTTTGTGAAGGAGATATACTTCTGAGATTTGTTTACCTACTTTAAAAATGGGATTTATTGAATTAAGCGGATCTTGAAAGATCATTGTGATGTTATTTCCACGATATTTCAAGATTTCCTCTTCTGTTTTTTGGAGTAGATCTTCACCCTGAAATATTATTTTTCCACTTTTAATTTTTCCAGGAGGACGAACTACTTGAAGTATAGATAGAGCAGTTACAGATTTTCCACAACCCGTCTCTCCTACTAAACCAAGAGTTTCACCTTCATAAATTTTAAATGATACTCTCTCTACAGCACGTACTACACCTTCTTCAGTGTAGAAATAGGTAGTAAGATCCTTAACCTCTAAAATAACTTTTTTTTCAATTTCTCTTCCTGGAATCAGTGCTTCTGCAATTTTTGGTGAAATCTCTTGTATTTTTCTCATTTTCTTCTGGGTAATTGGTACTAATTTTACTTTCGAAGAAAAGGCGAAGAAAACTAGATAAATTGATATATCGACAATAATATGCACTCTAATATCTTGAACATTGAAATGATAGGTGGGTAAAATTGCTTGAATGAAACTTAATAATGATTCAACTATGATTATAACCAATAGAAATAAGATAGATTTAATGTTGAGCCCGAAATTTATAGATGGTTTAAATTCTTTTTTATAAATCTTCATCACAAAAACAGCACCGATAAATATATCGATGATAATAAGAAGTAAATCATTTAGAAGTATATTACCAAAAAGAAAAAGAAAAAAGATGCTGAGTGGGATATTGATAATAAACCATAGGAAATTTATGATCGCTGCCTTTCTGAGAGAAGTATCAAATCCTTTCCTACCCGATACCCATCTCGTAATATATATTCCGATTATAAACATGATAAAAGAATTTATAATTGCAGAAAAAATATCAGGGATGATGATTTCATAAACTCCCATGAACAAATAATAATAGATAATGAAAAGGGGAACTACCCAGATCCAAAGCAGTATAATTCCACCAAATAAAAACGTTTTTTTAAGCTTTTCTTTTGGGATCCGTTTTTGAGCGGGTATAATCTTATTAAATAGGAGCGTAATAGAGATGTCAATTAAAACCATAAAAAAAGCCCACTGAATACTGAGAAAAAACATGTCAACAATAGGATTTAAGTTAGATAAGAATCCTATTAGATTAATAGCCACCATTACTAACGTAAGAATCCATAATAAAGCCATAAATATATTTTTAAATTGTCTTTTTCCTTTTTCATAAAATCTAATTGATTTTTCATCTAAAGAATCTAAACTCCCAAATTTCTTCAATAAGAAGAGATATAATTTGTAGGATATACTTTCTACAGAGTATACAACATTTTCTTGCTCATTAAAATTATCATCAAGAATTTTAGCATCCAAAATAGCTTGTTCTTCTCCTTGGATTCGAGCATGATTTATTTTTTCTTTCTCTTTAACTATCGCATATTGAACTTTTCTTCTACTTTTTATGATAGATTCTGGCAAAAACTTTACTCTTAGTAAATTATAATAACAAATAATGAATATCCCGAATATTACAATTACTAGGACACGTAAATCTTGTATTATAAGTGTTAAATCGAATATTCGAGATAAGTACATATCAAAAATGATAATTTGGATAGACCAAATCCCAAAGGAGATTATCCCGCTATAAATTAGCGCACTTTTAAATTCTTCTTTTGGTAGCTGATCCTCAATTGGTTTAGCCTTATTAATTAAATAGAATAGAATTGCAATTAATAAAACTGTAAATAAAGCTGTGAAATTTCCAATATAAAACATATCATAATTGGGTGCAAATCGTTCCCAAATTAATTGAAGTTGTAATAAATCAAATGAGAAAAATATAACAGCTATAACCCAAGTCAACCCAATAACCATTTTATATCTTTTCACGAATATTTTGGGTGGTAGATCTTTATCTTCAAATTTACGATCTTTATCAAAATCTCTTAAAAAGAACTTGTATATGGGATAAAATAGGGTTGTCATTATCGCAAAAAAGAAAAAGTTATTGTTCAGAAATCCAAATATTATAAAATAATATTCTAGACTTTCGATCAGGAATCTAATACCATAAATAATGCCAAAGACTATTAAACAACTTACAACCGAACCTTTAACATTTTTTTGTAACTTTTTTTCCTCTGGAAGTATTTTTTTTAGGAAAATAACAATAAGATACAATATTACTATTGCAACAGCTGCTTCAAGCAGAGCCAGTCCATAATTAACGACCATATTAATAATCCTTTTGTAATGTATACGTTTCTTTCTATATATGTAATCGAGGATCTAACGCATCTCTCAATCCATCACCAATTAACATAAATCCAATTGAGGCAATTCCGATGAATAGTCCTGGCCATAGAGCCGCTCCTGGAACATTGAAATGACCTTTTGCATACATGATATCAGCTCCCCAATCAGCAACACTGGGATCTCCCATGCCAATAAAAGCGAGACCTGCTAGACCTAAAACCGTAAGTCCCATTGCTCCAAAAAAGGATATAATAATGGGAGAAATTGCGTTAGGGAGAATATGTTTAAACATAACTTTAAACTTATCTGCTCCGCTCGTAACAGCCGCTCTAACATAAACGTTTTGTTTCACTTGTAAAGCTAAAGATCGCATAAATCTAATGTTAGAGGGTATAAAGAGAAGACCGTAAATTGTTAAAGTAATATACAAATTATTCCCAATCATGGGACCAATTATTATAATGAGAATCAACATTGGTATTGCAAACATTATATCACAAAAACGCATCATGAGGGAGTCAACCCAACCTCCAAAATATGCTGAAATAGTTCCAAGTATAACGCCCCCCCCGATTGAAATCACAACCGGGAGCACTGCTGCTTGTAATGTTGTCCTAGCACCCCAGATCAATCTCCCTAGAATATCCCATCCATATTGTGTCGTCCCTAAAGGGTGTTCTAAGGAAGGGTGTTGGAAAGCGGAATCTTTTGGATAATCTGGTGGAGTTACCTGTCCTAAAGTAAGTTCAGTAAGCCAAGGACTAAAAATTCCAATGAATATAACAAATAAAACCAAAAGGAATCCTATCACCGTTAAGGGAGTAATAAGACGACGAAATAGTCTTCGTTTTGATTTAATTTTTTCAATTTCATATTCGCGAGTGGTAAATTCAGGCTCACGCCAACCAGGAATTAAATAAAATTTCAATAATCGACTAATTTTACCCTTACTTTTTGATGTAGATTCATCAATTTTATCTGTTTCGATATTTATCTGCTCCATTTAAATCACACTTATTAAATAATTAAGTATAAGTTATTCTTGGATCGATAACTGTATACATTACATCAGCAATTAACGTCCCCGAAATTATAATTAAACTTGAAAATACCAAGAACCCATTTATCAGTAGATAATCTCCTTGAAATACTGCTCGGACAAAGTAATATCCAAATCCATAATATGTAAATGTTGCTTCAATGAAAAGAGAGCCTAGAAGTGACCCTGTTACCCCTGCTATGATCAGATTACTTGTAGGGAGTAAAGCATTCCGGAGGGCATGTTTGTTGATAACACTATTTTCGGGAACTCCTTTGGCACGAGCAGTCCGGATATAATCCTGATCGAGGATATCTAGCATGCTAGATCGGCTTTGTCTAGTGATTCCTGCTAGAGAAGCAAAAGACATGCAAAGGATTGGAATGAACAAATGGATTAGAGTATCAAAAAAAAATACAGGATCATTATTTAAAAATGAATCAATAATTCGAAATCCCGTGTAATAGTCACCATCCAATTGGAAACCCGGTGTATTAGAAAACATTATCTCCAGATCAAATTCTCCATACGTAAAATCTTTTAAAACATTTCCAAAGAATAATTGGAGTATGTTTCCTATAAAAAAAATTGGAAATCCTGCACCTAGAATTGCAAAAAAACGGATAAATGTATCTTTTGACTTATCTTTATTCGTTGAGGAAGTGATCCCAAGTTTAATGGCAATAATAGGAACGATAACCATCGGAATCATCATTAGTTCAATTGTTTTAGGAAATATCGTAGCGACAACATCGATTACAGGAGTGTTAGGCTCAACAAGATAAGAATCACCCCAATTACCAGTGAAAAAATTTTGAAGGTAAATTAATAACTGAATTATTATGGGTTTATCATATCCCATCCTTATTTTTTCCAATTCAATCAATCTTTGGAGCTCATTAAAATCTAAGTTAAAACCAACTCTTTGAATTACAGGAACTACATCCATAAATCGAGATAGAACAAATGTAACTATTAAGACTATAAGTAATATTGGAAACATTAATAAAACTCGCTTAAAAATATATTTTATCATGTTTTGCGTTTGTCTAGCCATTTTTATCCCATTTTGCTCTAGTTAATTCTAAAATTATAATTCCATACATTTAAAAAATTTTTTTACTTTTTCTCACTCTTCATTAATTTTAAGTCCCACTTTTAGAAATCTGTTTTATTCTTTTAATGAAATTATGTGTTTTTATTCTTGGAAGTAAAATTTTGAAAAATAATAAAACTTGGGATTAAATGATACAACTCATACTTAAATGTAAATATCTTACAGATAAAGTTTAGCGAAGTGGAAGTTTTATATAGTATCACAACAATAACTTATTTAAGTTTACCATCTACACTTAGTAAATGGACTTGTGTAGTTTAGCTAAGTACTACACATCTCTATAAAAAGTGAAATTGGTAAGAAATCTAAAGTAAAAATCAAATAAAAGAGAAAAAACAAAAATGAAAAAACTTTCAAGAAATTTAGTCTTGATTTTGATCATCAGTGCTATACTAATACCATTCATACCAATTATGGCAAATCCTAGACCCGCTCAAGATGAGACATTAACCTTAAGATTTGGTACTACATCAACGAATCTCGATTGGGATCCAACAATTTACGCGGCAAGTTCAGCTGATGCAGCTCGTTGGGCTACCTTGGAAAACTTTGTAGTATTTCCTGCTGGTTGGAATGGTGAACTCGAGTTGTTACAACCAATGCTCGCAACCGAATGGGACATAGAATTCTGGCCCGAAGAACTAAATACGGAGGGATTTATCAATAGAGGTGGCATCGCAAATATCACTTTTACGCTGCGGGAGGGTGTAACCTTCCATGATGACTCAATCTGGAATGCCACGGTAGCTAAATGGAACATAGATCGAGTGTTTATAGTGACAGGGGATTTAACTGGGAATGGTGACACCAATATGCAAATGGATCAATGGGAACCCGCTGAGGACCATCTCCCGTTTTATACTGAAAATTGGAACATGAGCCACTTTATTGGACAGATGCCTTCCTATAATGGAATGGTTGCAACTGATCCAAACTTACTAGGTAAATTTCCAAAAATCAGACAAGTCGTGATCCTAGATAATGGTACTGTAGATGGAGGAGGAATCATCAGAATAGAGTATAATGAATGGAACCCTTTCGCAATTTGGGACTTTTTAAGTGGTTACGTAGGAGGCTATATACAGATGATATCAATGGAAGCCTATAAGGATTATTGGGATGCCCCTATTTACGGGTATGGAAATGATCCAGCCTTTCCTCAGGATGAAACCTTCCAGCACTTAGTTGGTACGGGGCCTTACATCTTTGATCATTGGACCGCAACGGGGGCAACAACCGGGGGTCGACTTTATAAGAACGAGAATTATTGGAATACAACAGCTCTTGAAGCTAGAGGTTGGTATGAACTTGATGAGATCGATTTTGTATTATTTTCACCTGATCAAGCGGGCACAGATGCTCGTAATTTAGCCATTGATACCGATAATTTGGATTTTTCTTATGACGTTCCCGGCTGGAGTTTTGATTATGACAACGTGATTTCACAGGAGAAATTGGTCTATGATGCAAGTGAAATTGGATATACGTATTCAACGTGTCTCACGCTTAATAGCATTAATGAAACATACTGGAAAGTAGGCTACGATCTCGGATATTCGGGGATGCCCTATCCTGACGGAATCCCTCGCTTGTTCCGAAAAGCAATATCGTATGCATTCGATTACGATGGATATATCCAGACCGCTTATAATGGACGTGCGTGGCGGATGACTGGTTTTCTTCATATAAATAATACATATGCAAATACAGATATTCCCGTAGCGTATCTAGATCTCACGATTGCACGACAAGCAATGCTTGCCCAATTTCCGACTGAAACTGCAGCTCTAGGCCTTACAATGAGCAGTACGGACGCAGAATGGCAACTCGCAGCATCAACAGATCCTATATTCACTCTTAACTTTTATTGGGATCCAACTTCTACTTATACAATTCTTAAAGATTACGTGGGAACTGCCCTTGCCAATATTGGATGCGATTTTTATGATGATACTGATCATGAATTGACTCCTACCATATGGACACACGTATCTGGAGGCACATTTCCCTATTTTAGTGCGCAAGCCTGGCCATTGGATTGGACTTTATACGCGAATGATATAATTCATCCATTTGTATTGGCATACTTCCAAAATCCTGGTGATTGGACATACGATCCATACTATAACTTAGGTTTCGTGGATATTGCCAATGTTTCATTCTGGTTGGATGAAATTTACTATTCAAACCAATCCAGAAGACAAGTTCTATATGATAACATTGCAGAAGTACTACAAACCTGGCACTATTCGTGGCTGTGGATTGCCCAAGGTCAAACAGGATCCGTCTATAGGAGGGAATGGGAAATGGATCTAGCAAGATGGGGGCAAATGGGAGATTTTACATATGTTAGATGGGTAGGATGGACTCCCACACCGCAACCGATACCTGGATATTCGATATTTTCCCTTGTAACCGCTTCAGCTGCATCAGTTGGTGTTATTTACATAATGATGAGGAAGAAGAAGAAACTACAATAAAAGATTAAAACGAATATGAATTATTAAATAAAAATTCTTTTTTTTTTTGAAGTCATTTAAATTTGAAATAAACTAATTAATTTAAGAAAAGATTTAATTTAAAGAAAAACTGCAGAAAAAGCATAATAAGGAGAAGAATTGAAATTGAAAAAATTTTCAAACAGTTTAATTTTAATTTTATTACTCAGTACTTTTCTTTTACCCCTCATATCAATTAAGGCAAATCCCAACCTTGCACAAAGTGACCCCCTAACTTTCAGGTATGGAACTACTACGACGAATCTCGATTGGGATCCTGTAATTTATGCTGCAAGTGCAGCTGATGCAGCTCGCTTGGCTTCGTTGGAAAGTTTTTTATGTTGGCCTGGTAATTGGGATGGAGATCTTGAAGATTTACAGCCAATGCTTGCAGTCGATTGGGACTTTGACTATTGGCTCGAAGAAAAAAATACTGTGGGCTTTAAAAATAGAGGTGGGGTTGCAAACGTCACTTTAACGCTTCGGGATAATGTAACCTTCCACGATGGCTCAATCTGGAACGCAACGGTAGCCAAGTGGAACATCGATCGATATTTCATTGTGACTGGAGACTTGACTGGAAATGGTGATACAAACATGCAGGTTAATTGGTGGGAATCCGCGGAAGACCAACTCCCGTTTTATACTGAAAGTTGGAACATGAGCCATTTTATCGGACAGACGCCGTCCTATAATGGCTTGGTTGCAACTGATCCTAACTTAAGAGGTAGATTTCCAAAAGTCAAACGCGTAGTGATCTTGGATAATGGTACTTTAAATGGTGGAGGAATCATTAGAATTGAATATAATGATTGGAATGCATTTCCGGTAGTAGGCGGCTTGTTAAATGGTTTTAAAGGTAGTTACACAGCGATGATTTCAATGGAAGCATACAAGGATTATTGGGACAAGCCCATTTACGGATTTGGCAACAACAATGAATTTCCTCAAGATGAAACATTCCAACACTTGGTTGGTACGGGACCGTACATCTTTGATCATTGGACCCCCGATGGTCCAACAACGGGGGCTCGTTTAGTAAAAAACGAGAATTATTGGAATAAGACTGCCCTTGAAGCTAGAGGATGGTATGAAATAGATGAAGTGAACCTCGTTTTATTTTCACCTGAGGCGGCTGGTAGAGATGCTCGTAACTTAGCCATGGATACCGATGCGTTGGATTATTCCTATGACATTCCAAGTTGGAGTTTTGATTATAACAACGTGTTATCGCAAGAGAAATTAGTTTATGCTACAAGCAATTCTGCATCTATATATGCAACTTGTCTTACATTAAATAGCATCAATGAAACCTACTGGAAGACCGGTTATGATCTTGGAGATACCAGTCCCTATCCCTACTACCCTGACGGAATCCCTCGCTTGTTCCGGAAAGCTATTTCATATGCATTCGACTATGATGGATTTATCCAAACAGCATATAATGGACGAGCGTGGCGGATGAATAGTTTTCTTCATTTGAATAGTACATATGTAAATACAGATATTCCCATAGCGAATTTAAATCTCACGATTGCACGACAAGCAATGCTTACCCAATTTCCGACTGAAAGTGCAGCTCGAGGCCTTACCATGAGCAGTACGGACGCAGAATGGCAACTTGTAGCATCAACAGATCCTATATTCACACTTAGCTTTTATTGGGATCCATCAGCTATTAACTTGATACTTAAAGATTACTTGGAAACTGCTCTTGCTAATATTGGTTGTGACTATTATGATGATACCGCTCATGAATTGGTTCCTGATATTTGGACACACATAAGTGGATTGACATTTCCCTATTTTTCCGCGCAAGCTTGGCCTTTCGGATGGATTTTATATCCTGGTGAAATAAATCAACCATTCCTGGTATCATACTTCGGGAATCCCGGTGATGGGTCGTACGATACATACTATAACTTAGGTTTCGTTTACCTTGACAATGTCACCTTCTGGCTGGACGAAATCTATTATTCAAACCAATCCAGAAGACAATTTCTATATGATAACATTGCAGAAACACTACAAACTTGGCACTATTCCTGGTTATGGATAGCACAAGGTCAAGCTGGATCCGTTTATAGGAGGGAATGGGAGATAAATGGTGCTAGATGGGGTCAAATTGGCGATTTTACATACATTAGATGGGTAGGCTGGAGTCCAACACCGACACCCATTCCTGGATACTCAATTTTTTCCGTTGTTACTATTTCCGCTGCGTCAATTGGGGTTATATACATACTGATGAGGAAGAAAAAGAAACTCCTATGAGTAATAAAGCATAAAAAATCTATCTAATTTTTTTTTAAAAATTGTATTTTTAATTTATTGCTATTCGCTATGAATCATCAATCATATGAATTAAAATTAAATGCTTTTCCTTTGTTCTAAGTAGTGCTTTAATTTCATACCACTTAATGCCCCAAATAGAGCCACTCCAAATAGGATTAGCATGTCCAAATACCCTTCAATACGAGCAAATTTGAGAATGAATGGTTCAACTGAGAAACCAAACATTATGTTGTAGAAAATGAAACCTTCTGCGATGATGAGAGGTACTAACCATATTGAGGCTTTGATGCCATATTGATGAATATCTTCCTTAAAGGTTAAAATGAAGCAAATAAAGAATAATAATAAGGCAGGCAAGAAGTAAGATCTTAAATAAGTTGTAAACGTCCAAAGGAGGATGGTTCTATCCATATCATTAAATGATATCCAATCTCCATACTGATCAAGCATCATAGTATTCGCAATGATTCCATAATAACCTAAGAGAGCGATAATATAACCAAGTATTACACCCCCTTGTCTTCCCCAATCGACTTTTACATGACCCTTTCCTTTACGATTGTTTATTTCAGTTTGACTCTCGTTTTCCATATATTACAAACTCGTATTTTAGATAATTAATACTTTAACATTAAAAATTATCCAAAAAATTTAAATTCATTTTATTTTTATCCAAAAAGATTAAGTCTGACCCCATTAATATCAAGGATTAATTCTATGAAAAAAAATCCCATTTACTCATCAAACGCTCTACTTATGATAAGACTACTAATAGTGATTAAAGCAGAGTGAAAGACATGTTTATTATTAACATCTTTTTATAAAAAACATCTGGTAAATTAAAACTTTAAATGTTTTAAAAACAATAATATGAATTAAACAGAAAAGAGAGTGTAAAGTTTAGAATTATTTATAATTAGTAGGTGAAATGTAAGAATGTTAAAAGCTGGTGATTTTTCAATACTTCCAGAATTTTCTTGGATCGGTGATTGGTCCGGAAAGCGTGCTTTATTAACCCCAAATCGAGAAGCCATTATTGATGTTATAGAAAAAAAAAGATATTCTTATAAGGATCTTAATCTCCGAGCAAATCAACTTGCACGTGTTCTATTGGATTACGGAATTTCCAAAGGAGATCGTGTAGCAATGTTCTCAACTAATAGGATTGAGTGTGTAGATCTATTTTTAGCAACGGGAAAATTAGGAGCTATTTTAGTTCCTTTTAATATTAGATTATCGATCCATGAACTAGATTATTTAGTTAAGAAAACTAAGCCCTCAATCTTATTTTACGATCCTAATTTGGAATCTCAGGTGAACAATATAAAGGAAAGAAAATCGATTACAAAAAATATTATCATGGGAAGTAAACCAAAAAATAACGATCCAGCATCTCAAAAATTAATGAATGAACTTTTTGAACCAATTTTTAAAAAACCATCTATTAAATTTGAAGATCCCCATCTTATTTTATTTACAGGTGGAACAACAGGTTTACCAAAAGGAGCTGTACTTTCTCATAGAATGATTTATTGGAATTCAGTAAATACTATTCTTTCCTGGAGTTTAAATTCAAATGATATTCAACCACTCCTTTTTCCATTGTTTCATACAGGCGGGTGGAACGTTCTTCTTGTCCCTTTTTATCATCTCGGTGCAAAAACAATTTTGATGGGGAATTTCAACCCTGAAGAAACATTAAAAGTTATTGAAGAAGAAAAATGTACTATCGTAATAGGGGTTCCAACAATGTTTCATGCAATTGCAAACAGTCCAAAGTTTAATTCTGCTAATCTTAATTCAGTTAAAACTTTCATTTCTGGAGGAGCTCCGTGCCCTGTAGCTATTATGGAGAAGTACTGGGCAAGAAATAAACCATTTAAGATGGGTTATGGCTTAACTGAAGTTGGTCCTAATAATTTCTACCTTCCTGAAACACGAATTAAGGAAAAACCAACTTCAGTAGGTTTACCTGTTTTCCACTGTGATATGAAAATTATTGATACTCAAACCAATGAGAGAGTAAAACAGGGAAGTGTTGGGGAATTATTACTTAAAGGACCTCATATTTTTTCGGGATATTGGGATGAACCCGAGGAAACAAAAAAGACTATTGAAGTTGATGGTTGGGTTCATACTGGGGATCTTGTTATGCAAGATGAAGAGGATTATTTTTATATTGTTGGCCGCAGAAAGGAGATGTACATCAGTGGTGGTGAAAATATTTATCCTGTTGAAATAGAAGAATTGCTTTTTAAACATCCCAGTGTTGATTTAGCTGCTGTAATTGGAGTAGTAGATGAAAAATGGGGTGAAGTTGGTAAAGCATTTATCACTTTAAAAACTGGAAAAAAAGTCACAGGTGGAGAAATTCGGGAGTATCTAATTGAAAGATTAGCAAAATATAAGGTTCCAAAATATTTTGAAATTAGAGATTCATTACCTACAAGTGCCACTGGAAAAATTTTAAAACGTGAATTGAAATAGGTGAATAAGAATGAACATTCGGAGTGCTGGATTAGAATCATGGGGAGTATACATACCTGAAGAAAGACACACAAGCGAATACATGTCTAAAGAAACGGGAATCCCTATAAAAATAATTGAAGAGAAATTTGGGCTTTTAGGAAAAACTGTGCCAGGTCCTGATGATCACACTGTTCAAATGGGAGTAAATGCAAGTCTACAAGCTTTAAAAAGAGCCAATATTACACCTGATGATTTAGATGTAATTATTTGGGCTGGGGAGGTCTATGCTGAACGGCCCTTAGTGGTGAATGGAATAAAACTTCAACAATTATTAGGAAATCCCATGAATTCATGGGCTTTTGATATTAATCAGAGATGTGGTACTTTTTTAGTAGGGATGTTAGTTGCTAAAAGTCTAATTCAAACCAATCCAAATATCAATAGAATATTGGTTGCAAGCGGTTATAGGAATTGTGATTTGGTAAATTATAAAAATCAGAGATCGAGATTCCTGATTAGTTTAGCTGCCAGTGGTGTAGCTGCGGTTATTCGTGCTGATTATAATAAAAATGAAATCTTGGGGATTAGCGCTATTTCAGATGGTAGGTTTGCAGATGATGTGTTTGTTCCGGCTGGAGGTACGATTCAGCCTATAACTGCTAAGTGTTTAGAAGATGGATTAAATTACTTAGATGTCCCGGATGCGGAAGGATTAAAAGAGCGGTTAGATAAATTCTCAATGAAATCATTTGTGAATGTAATTGATGATGCCTTAATTCAATCGGGCTATACTCGTGAAGATATAGGTTATTTAGCTTTACTTCACATGAAGAGGAGCGCTTTTGAGTATGTTGCTAAAGCTGTGGGAGTAGATCCATATTCTCAATCAACATACTTCGAAAACATTGGCCATAATGGGCAAAATGATGGTATTATTTCAATCGAATATGGACTTAGAGACGGAAAAATCAAAGATGGAGATATTGTTGTTATAGCTTCAGCTGGTATAGGATGGGCATGGAATGCCGGAGTTATTAAGTGGGGCCCTATTGGTTAAACTCAAATCTTTTAGGAATTAAATTAATATAATTTATCTTCATAATAAAAATAATTTTGCAATTATTACTTAAATAAATTGAAACAAAAACATAACTATAAAACAGGTATCTAAATGTGATTAACAATAATAAAGATCTCCAAGTAATCAGGACTGCATGTCCTGCTCATTGTGGTATAGATTGTTGTGGCATTTTAGCCCATGTGAAGGATAATCGAGTTATTAAATTAGAACCAGCAGAATTTCCAGATGATAAAGAACGTCGAATCTGTCTTCGAGGTCTTTCTAGTTTAGAAATAACTTATCACCCCGATCGGATTAAATACCCTATGAAACGAATAGGAGAAAGAGGTGAAGCGAAATTTAAACGTATTACCTGGGATGAAGCTTATGATACCATCATTTCAAAATTTAAAAAAATTTCAGAGGATTATGGTTGGAAATCTATTGGTTGGGTTCTAGGAGGTCCTGGATCAGGAACTACGAAATTTGGCGCTTATCTTAGATTAGCAAGTTTAACTCAGAGTACTCGAGTATCTGCATGGGGATATGGTGATGCGGGATTGCCTTGTGGTTCTCGTGTGATTTTTGGACATCATTTTCCTTATATGCATTTATTTGGAGAATTTTGGCAGAGAAAATGGCCTGATTTACTCGTCATTTGGGGATCAAATCCCGCAGAGTCAATGCCCTTACAGACCATGCGGAAGGTATTAGATGCAAGAGAAAATGGAACTCAGGTTGTAGTTATTGATCCCCGATTTACAGTAACTGCTTCCAAGGCTGATGAATATGTCGGACTTAAACCAGGTACAGACAGTGCTCTTGCTTTAGGAATGATGCACGTTATGTTTCAAAAAAAGATCTATGATCCTGAATTTGTACGCGAATTTACTAATGGATCTTATTTAGTAAGAACTGACAAAGGTAAATTCTTACGTGGAAAGGATCTTGGATTGAAAAAGGAAAATGCATACATAATATGGCATGAACCAACAGACTCTTATAAAGCAATACGGCGATCCAATATAAAGGAATCCTGCCTTTCTGGGTCATTTAAAGCGAATGGAATCGAATGTAAACCAGCACTCCAAATGCTAAAAGATTTAACTATGAATTATACTCCTAAGGAAACCTCCGAAATAACAGGAGTAAATGAGGATCTTATCATAAAATTGGCAGAAACGATTGCTACAACTAAGAAAGTTATTTTTTATACTCATATGGGATTTACTCGAACATTTCATGGAGATATCTCATTGAGAGGATTAATAAGTGTTGCAAGCATTACTGGAAATGTAACTACTTCTTTTAGTTCAGGATATATGCCGGCAGTACTCAATTGGGATCCATTTCTTAAAGCGATTCCAGATAAACCAAGCTTTCATAGAATGGGAATTCTCAATCTTTATAATGCGGTCATTTTAGAGAAACCATATCCAATTAAGGCAGTTTGGTTTACTTTTATCAATTTTTTAAACCAATGCGCTAATTCCAATAAAATAATTAATGAATTTTTCCCGAAATTAGAGTTTATAGTCCAAGCAGAGTTGTTTATGACACCTACAGCGCGTTATGCTGATCTTTTACTTCCTGTTTGTAGTTTTTTAGAATTTTCAGATTTCTTACCTCATCCATATCCTTATTTACAGCTTCAACAAAAAGTGATAGAGCCATTATATGAATCTAAATCAGATGCAACCATAGTGGCTGAACTAGCAGCAAGGCTCGAATTTGGAGAGTATTTTAAAGGGGGAGAAGAGGGTCTAATTGATCTCATCATGGATAATTCCTCATTAAAAGGAGTGAGTAAAGAAATTCTTAAAGATGGAGCAGTAAAATTACCACCTCTTCCTGAAGGAGCTAACTTTCCGTTGTCTTTTCGCACTCCCTCTGGTAAGATTGAACTATATGCAGAACAATTGGTAGAAGATGGAGAAGCTCTTCCAGTTTATTTGCCACCTATAGAAGCTCCAGTTTCTATAAGCAAAAAGAAATATAATTTATCTCTCATTAATGGTCATAGTCGTTTTCGGACGCACTCCATGTTTGCGAATGTGGAATCTTTATTAGATCTAAACCCTGAACCTATAGTTGATATAAATCCCGTTGATGCTCAAAATCGAAATATTACAAATAATGATTTAGTTACAGTTTTTAATGATAGAGCTCGAACAACATTGAAAGCCAGAATAACCGAAGGTGTAAAGCCAGGTGTTGTTGACATTACTGAAGGTTGGTGGATAGAACAGTTCAAAGAGGGAAGTTTAAATCATCTAACACATGATATTATTAATCCAGTGCAAGATAAAGTCTATGAGCCAAATATGCATATGAATGATGTTGCAGTTGAAATTACTAAGAGCGAGAGTGGGAAGAAATGAGTAATAATAAACGATTAGGTATGGTTATTGACCAAGATAGATGTATCGGTTGTGAAGCATGTAGTGTCTCATGTAAAATCGAAAACAAAACAGTTAATTATTGGATAAAAGTTGAAACCCAAGGAAGTAGTAAGAAAGATACTCCAAGGGGGAGATTCCCAGATTTAACTATGAATTTTCTTCCTAAATTATGTAATCATTGTGAAAATCCACCTTGTGTTAAATCTTGTCCCGAAGATGCACTTCAAAAAAGGGATGATGGAATAGTTATACTAAACCAAGAGTTGTGTACAGGTTGCCAAGCATGTCTAACTGCTTGTCCTTATAATATCATCGTATTTGATGAAGAAAAAAATCTGGCTGGGAAATGCAATCTTTGTTCTCATAGGATTGATCAAAACCTTGAACCCTTTTGTGTAGTTTGTTGTGAAGGTCAAGCCTTACATTTTGGTGATTTAAACGACTCTGATAGTGAAGTATCAAAAAGACATATTGAAAAAAACTCATTTCAACTTAATCCTGAGGATGGTACTAAACCTTCTATTTATTACCTTCCTCCTAAACCAAAGAGAAGACTTAAAAATCTCAAAAATGAATTTTGAACTATTTAATTCTTTTACGATTTCCCTAGAGCTATCAAGATAAATAATAAAACGTTATTTTCATTTTAAAAAGCATTAAAAATGATAAATAATAATTTAAAAAAACGTGATTAAAATGAGTGAAGCTGATTATGAAAAAGCTCTTAAAATTTTATTTAAATCGGGAGGATTTCAATTTCCTTTTTCAGAAACTATACATGAAATTCTAAAAATAACTATCAAAGATGAAAATCTAGATTTTGTTATGGCTTTTGAAAACCAGAAATCTCAAACAATGGAACAATTGAAGGAGAGCAGTGGTTTATCTGAAGAGGAGATCTTAAAGAAAGCAGATGCTTTAGCAAAAATGGGAGTAATCATTAATCAACCAAATCGTAGTGGTGTAGTTGTATATCAAATGTTCCCTTTTCACAGGCAATTTGAATATATTTTTATGCAAAATCTTGAGAAAACTGAGGAAAACTATCATATAGCGCGGTTATTCGGTAAATTGAATGAAGAACATAGCGGTGAGGTCCAATCTCAATATGATGGATTTAGTGCTGCATTAAATCGTATGCCACCAATGGATCGTACAATTCCGATATTAAAAAATTTGGAAACAGGTGAAGAGATTAACATTATCGTAAATGAAGAACTGGAAGTCCCTACTGAAAAAATATTGCCAACTCAACAAATTAGAGAACTTATTGAAAAATATGATGATATCGCTGTAGGAAATTGTTATTGTCGTAATCATCAGGAATTACTAGATAATCCTTGTAAGATGATCGAAATAACACCAAGTTGTATGACATTAGGGAAATCAGCAAGGCATACATCTAAACATGGATTCTCAAAATTAATATCAAAAGAAGAGGCATTGAAAATCCTAAAAAAATGTGAAGATGCGGGATTAGTTCATAAAGCCTATCATAAATACGGTAATTCAACAGCCGAAGAAGTCGCAATCTGTAATTGTTGTAACTGTTGTTGTATGACGGCACGAGATGCTTTGATTTTTCCTGTAGTCAATGAAACAAATTATTTAGCAAGCATCGATGAAGAATTATGTACAGGATGCAGTACCTGTATAGATCTATGTTATAATAAAGCCATCGAATTAAATGATAACGATAAAGCAGAAAGAATTGAAGAATTCTGTGCAGGATGCGGCGTCTGTGCCTATCATTGCCCTGAAAACGCGATTTCTCTTGTAGAAGGGCCAAGGATGGTAAGAATGATCCCTCCGCGTAAAAACTAGGAAATTTTTTTTTTATTTTCTACTAGTAATTAGCCTGTAGTTAAAGCAAAAAAAGAAAATAGGATTTTTTTTAAAATTATTCAACAATGGTATAAGCGTTTCCTAGTACAACCGAACCTCGATCTGTTCGTACTTGAATAATATACCGTCCATTATCCTTCCAACCTTCAGTAGTGAGTTTCTCTCCAGGAAACACGACACCTTTAAATCTTGCACTGAATTCTTTAAAACGAGAAACATCCCCATTACATAATCCATTTACAATAGCACGTGTAGCAATCCCATATGTACATAAACCATGAAGGATTGGTTTAGGTTGACCTGCCATTTTCGCAAAACTAGGATCTATATGTAGTGGATTAAAATCTCCACTTAGTCTATAAAATGCTGCTTGATTTGTACTGGTCTGATAAGAAATGCAAAAATCGGGATCTACATCTTCGGGAGGATTAATCGGCTCGGTTTTTGGTCCTGGGTCACCACCAAAACCGCCTGAACCACCAACGAAAAAGACATACTTTGTATCAAATATATGCTCACCTTCTGGTGTATATCCTGATACTTTTGAATGTATAACAGCAGCTTTACCTTTATCATATATATGTTCTATAACAGCTCTTGTATTTATTGTTCCATTTGGTTTAAAAGGTACATAAAGACGGATTAATTGCTCACCATGTAATATTCGGACAAAATCAGTTCCCTTTGGGAAAATTAGTCCACTACCTGCTATTATCGTTGCAAAACTCGGAAATACTTTCATACCGCTTTGTATCTTTTCATAAACAAAAGCTAAATCTTCTGCTTGTGCGCCAATTCCTAAATTATACAAGATGCTCATTTTCCAATCATACTTAAATGTTCCCTCTCTTGTTTGTCCTACTGAATCTAAATCTATTTTTGACATCCCAATTTTTCACTTATTTTTATGAATTGAATTTTTTGAGTAATTCCTTAACTCAATTATACTATAAGATTATCTCTGCACATATTTAATTTTTTATTTTAAGAGTATAGATAAAAGAACCCTCTCTGAGTTAAGATTTTTTTGGTTTAAAAATTACTGAAGGTTTAAACTTTTCATTATAAATAAAGCCTTCTGCTTCGAATTGATTTCCATACTTTTCCTTTAAGTTCACTAAGGAATCTACATCAAGAGCATACATTGGGCACGCTTCTACACAGATTGTTTGAAGACCGCTCTCAATTCTATCCAAACAAAGGTTGCATTTTTGCATTTTTGCATTTAATTCGTTACCAAACTGTGGAGCGTCCCAAGGACAAACTTTTAAACATTTAAAACCACATTCATCTTTTCCAATACACATTTCTTGATCAGCAACGACTATTCCATCTATATCCCTTTTTAAAATAGCATGTGTAGGACATGCTTTCACACATGGTGGATCTGCACAGTGGTTGCAGGCAATGGGCAAATACGCTAAAGATAAATCAGGAAATTTACCATTTTCAATTTTTTTGATTCGCATCCAGTTTATAGGTCCCGCATCAATATCATT